>Ga0256405_10002447_pt1 | contig 42716 bp, 52 predicted proteins | sample RumenRJG_02DNA_FD_189096 | JGI IMG/M metagenome (GOLD analysis project Ga0256405, IMG submission 189096) | Bovine rumen microbial communities from Lethbridge, Alberta, Canada - RJG_02 | ecosystem: Host-associated > Mammals > Digestive system > Stomach > Rumen | place: Canada: Alberta... | reverse complement strand
TTTCTGTCGGGAGATAAGCCCGCAATTTCCTCCAGGAAGTATCTGTGAACGGTCGTATCTTCGGTCAATTCGGGATGGAATGCGGTGGCGAGCTGTTTGCCCTCGCGTACAGCAACTATCCTCCCGCCGGTTTCCGAAAGGACCTGGACTTCGGGACCGGCAGTCTCCACGAACGGTGCACGTATGAATCTCATCGGTATCTCCTTGCCTGCGAAGGAACCGTTACAGCTGAAACTCCCCAGCTGCCTGCCGTAGGCATTACGTACAGTATCGATGTCCATGGTGGCGAGGGAGGGTGATCCTCCCTCGACACGCTTCGACAGGAGTATGAGTCCGGCACAGGTGCCGAAGACCGGGAGTCCCTCTTCGATCATGGCCTTGAGTTCATCGAACATGCCGAGGTCATTCAGGAGTTTGTTCATTACCGTGCTCTCGCCGCCCGGGAGGATCATAGCATCGAGATCTCCCGTCAGGTGGGACCTCTGACGGACCTCGGTGTAGGAATATCCCAAGCCTGTCAGGACTGCCTCATGCTCCGCGAACGCACCCTGCAGTGCCAGCACCCCTATCATTGACCGCGCTCCGCCATTATTGTTTTGATCTCCTCGGCGTTGATGCCGACCATCGCCCTGCCCAAATCATAAGAGAGTTCCGCTAGTTTGGCGGGGTCGTTGTAATTGGTGACTGCCTGTACGATGGCGGCCGCCCTCTTTTCGGGATTGCCGGAAGCGAATATGCCGGAACCCACGAACACCCCTTCGGCTCCCAGATGCATCATCAATGCGGCATCGGCAGGAGTGGCTACACCTCCTGCGGCGAAGTTAACGACAGGGAGTCTCCCGTTATCATGGACGTACCTTACGAGATTGACAGGTACCTGGAGCTGTTTGGCTGCCTCGAATAGTTCGTCGTCGCGTTTGTTCGCAATGTCGCGGATTGCGGAGTTCATGGCACGCATGTGGCTTACTGCCTGGACGATGTCCCCGGTTCCGGGTTCTCCTTTCGTCCTTATCATGGATGCGCCCTCGGCAATCCTCCTGAGAGCCTCGCCTAGATTCCTGGCACCGCATACGAAAGGCACCTTGAATTGTGTCTTATCAATGTGATATACATCGTCTGCCGGAGTGAGGACCTCGCTTTCGTCGATATAATCGATCTCCAATGCCTCAAGTATCTGGGCTTCAACAAAGTGTCCGATACGGACTTTGGCCATCACAGGTATAGATACCGCATCCTGAATCCCTTTGATCATCTTGGGATCGCTCATGCGCGATACGCCTCCGGCTGCACGGATATCCGCGGGGATGCGTTCCAGCGCCATGACTGCGGCGGCACCGGCCTTTTCGGCTATGCGCGCCTGTTCGGGAGTGGTCACATCCATGATAACACCGCCTTTCAGCATCTGTGCCAGTTCTTTGTTCAGTTTATACCTGTCATCGGTCAATTATTCACCTACCAAAATGGTAGATAAATACCTGTATATAACCTTGAGTGTACGTGCGGGTTATTCTTCGGGTTCGAGGGATTATTGGCAGAATAACGTTCAAACACCGAATTTTCGAGAAATCGGCACAAGAATCGGCCTTCACAGACAGCAGGTACCACGCGAAAGCAGTAACGAAAATAGAATTACGAGCTCTGCACGCTCAATTTTAATATAATAACAAATGAGTGCTCCCGACGGGATGCACCGCCCCTCTAGCCAGCAGTTCCGAGAGCCCCCTTACTGACCGGGTTTTGAGGGGGTAACGTAACCTATGCTCACTACCCGATTGTCCGAATTATCGAGTGACTCCGGTTATTCGATGTAGTTTTGATGTTTTGAAAATGGGGAACTTGTGTATTGCTGTTTTTGCAAGTTTCGTGGTCTTCTGTTCCTTTCCTCTAAACCTCTTACCAAACAGTTTAACCGACCCGTCGTCACGGGAGGGGAATAAATATGGTTGCAAACACGCAGAAGAAATTTGAGCTTAGCGCAGAACTGAAGAACGCATTCGGAGCCGTCAAGACCGAGGCTCCCAATGATACCAAGAAAGTCCCGATTATGTCCTACTCTCAGGGGCAGGTCTACATCGGGCTGAAGGCAGTCTCCACCTTCGACACCAACACCGGAGCATACAGGGATCCTGTTCCCAAGATCACTGCTACCTTCGGCGGACACTTCGTCGACCTCCCTCTCTCCGGCAAGTTCTGGAGGAGCTTCTCCGACTTCGCTGTGAAGATGGCTGAGGCACTCGACGGCGTCGAGATCGTTTCTTCCACCGTCTACGATGACGTGGAGAATGCCAAGAAACTGATGTCCGGATTCAAGGGACAGTGATGGTCTATGGCCCGCTTCACTGTGGAATACGTCCGCAGCAATCCCCTCTCCCAGCAGTACTCCCGTGCCGAGACTGAGCTGAGCGAGGGCTCTGCGATCGAGCGCATGAGGGTCCTTACCTCCGACCCCCAGGTGCTTTCCGTCGTAGTCTACAGGGAGGAGGGCCGCCGCCGCACCACCCTCGCATCCTGGAGCAGAAACCCGGCAGGTAACTGCCGCACCGCAAGGCAGACCACTTTGTTCCCACCCCAGCCTTGCGGTGGATCTACCCCTCCGGCAGGGGGAAATGCCGGATTGTAAACAATTTGAAGGTTTTATCATGCCTTACCAAACCAGTTCCGGAAGGAAGATCCCTTCCGCAGATGAGCTGAGGGGCAAACTCGCCAAGATGAGCCCCGTCCAGCGTACCCGCTATGTGAACAGATGCCTCACCAACATCTCTACTCCCGATGAGGTCGTTGATTTCCTCATGTACTACAAGAGGGAGCACAAGGATGAGTTCGCTCCTGACAGTGCCTTCTCCTTCATGCAGAACAGGGGTCTTTCCTTCGAGAAGTGGAGGAACTCCGAGTCCTGGAAGAGGAATGCCAACAAGGGTTCTTCCGGTATCGGAAGCATTTTCGTGGGCGATTATGAAGACGGAAAGGATGCGTACGGCGAGTTCGGTGCCGCAGGTGTTTCCCGCTACAGGGGCAACTACCGCAGGAACAGGTCCGGACAGACCCATATCCGCAAACCTGTCTCCGAAGCCAGATCAGTCGGCGAGATCCAGCAGATCATGGACGGACTCGGTACCAATGTCCGCAGGACACAGTATTTCAACGCTGTGATGGGCAACAAGGATAGTAATCCCGAAACAGTTGCCAACCTCGAGGGATTCAGGAAACTCAACCCCGGACTCTTTGCTTCCGAGAAACAGATCGATTCTTTCAAGAAGAGGAACTCCAGGCCTCTCTCAGAGGCAAGGACTGCCAACGACATCGCCCAGACCATGGGCAACATCAGGTCCAGATCTGCGAGGACCAGATACTTCATGAGCGTCATCGGCAACCCCGAGTCCAACGAGACCACCAAGAAAAACCTTGCGAAGTTCAGGAACGAACACCCCGAGATGTTCGTCTCCGACGAATCCGCCATGAGGTTCAGATCCAACAGGGCCTATGCAAGGCCTGAAGAGTTCGATGCCATGTCCGGCAAGGAGAAGCACTTCTTCACCTCCGCAAGGGGACGCAGCAGGGCTCAAAACTCCAGCTATGCCCTCAAGGTCCTCACTAATCCCAACTCCGCTACAGGAGACCGCATCGCGATCACCAAGGTCGTTCGCAGTTTCCCCCAGATGTTCTTCAAGACCCGCTTTAGCGGAGGAAGGAACCACCAGTAAGGTGATACAATGATTTTCGAAAACAGGAAGACCGCATTTGAAGCAGCTGCGGCTGTAGCTATCATGCTCTGCGCCTGCCTCGGTGCGGTCACGTTTACAGACGGTTCCACCGCCGAGAACACCACGGGACAGACCTACAACGTCGGTCTCGTCGAGGGTGTGGCATACAGCTACACCCCCTCGGTGAACCTCAGCGGTGCTACCATCACGCTTGCCGGTACAGCCGCCACTTGGCTGACCGTGACCAACGGAGTCATCTCCGGAACCGCTCCCGCCGTTTCCCAGTCGGGAGGTACCGCCACCTACGAGCTGACTATCAAGGCCGACACCGTCAGGCCTACCCAGCACGCAGAGCAGTACATCCACTTCACCGTGTACGATGCTCTGTCGGGAACCTTCACCGTGGACAACTCCAACACTTATGTCGGAGATACTCCCGTGTTCTCTGTCGGATCCAACTTCAGCGGTGTAACCTATTCTCTCAGCGGAGCTCCTGCCGGCCTGACAATCAACTCCTCCACGGGAGTCATCAGCGGCAAGATCACCGGTGACGGAACCACCGGCGGAAAGTCCTACACCCCCAAGGTGACCATCACCCACGTGGCCTCTGGACAGTCCGTCCAGAAGACCCTGAACATGAAGGTCTTCTCCGCCATCGCCCAGAACAACTCCGGTGTGAACTCCAACGGAAAGGATCTCTACGTGATCAACGGCACCGCCGTGACCACCGATTCCTCCAATGCCGACTACAACAAGCTGGTCTGCAACATCACCTCCGGTGTGACCTTCGCCCTCAAGAGCGGAAGCACGATGCCCAGCGGACTCACCCTGAACAACAACGGTACCGTCACCGGTACCTCCACTGCCATGGGTGCTTCCACCGTGACTGCGATTGCCACCCACACCGCCAGCGGACAGACCTGTGAATGTACCATGACGATCACCTCCGTGGCGAAGCTCTCCTTCGACAGCGTCCCCACCGGCGGAATCGTCGCTACGGCGGCCTGATACCATGGTCTCTGCTGCAACCAGGATCGGAATCCCCGCAGGTGCGATACTTGCGGTCTTCGTCATGCTTGCGGCAGGGGCCTCCATGGCCTCTGCCGAAGTGGACAACGACCAGGGAACCGTTTCCTACTACACCTACACAGTCGATTTCGCATTCAAGGGAACCGACGCCCAGACTATTCACTGGGACTTCGGTTTCGACAACCCCGACGGCACCCGTGCCACCTCCGACGAATGGAATCCTCAGGGCATCGTCTTCCCCGCCAAAGGAATGTACACCGTCACCCAGATCGTCTCCAACACCGTCGGAACCTATACCTCCCAACTGAAGGTCGAGATCCTCGGAACTCCCGAGATCACATTCGTCACCGACGGAGGAACCCATATTCCTGTGCAGACCGTCAAGCTCGGTCAGCGCGTAACCGTTCCCGAGACCCCTGTCAAAGAGGGCTACGAATTCGGAGGATGGTTCACCGACTCCGCCTGCACTGACAGGTACGACTTCAACAACGGAGTTACCGGCCACACCACCCTCTACGCCAAGTGGACCCCTGCTTCCGGGGGTGTTGATGATCCCAAGCCTGAACCTGAGCCTGACCCTGAACCTATATCCAACATCGAATTCGATTGGAAGATCATCGGACTGCTCATCGGCGGTCTCATCGTGATCGGACTCCTGAGGAGGAAGTGAGATGTCGTACATCTGTTCCAAGAAGGCCGTGGCGGGACTTTCCGTCATGCTGATGGTCTCCATGGCCTTCATGTGCATCCCGGTATTCGCCGATGATTCCGACGCGGCCAGTTATTCGTATTCGGCAATCTCCACCAAAAAGATCGAGCTCAGCCCCGTTCCCGGCGATGTGATCACCATCACCGATGTTTCCAGCATATCCGGATGCCCCTATGCCGTGCTGAATACGAGCACCCATGTTGCAACGGTCACCATCCCTCAGATGTCCGCCGGAAAGTATGTCACATATGATTCGTACATAATCCAGAATACCAATGGAGGCAGTTGTTATCTGGAACTCCATACCAGCGAGCACTGGCCTACGGGAATGGTTGAGAATTATTTCTACGAGGTCACCCCCACTGTCTATGTGGGGAACGGTACCGTCGTATCCTTCACAGCGACATACGATGATACCGACAACGAGACCTATTATCTCGACTACGAGAAGGTGACTTATGTCACGCCCGGTGTCGGTCTCACACTGAACAACGGCAGTCTCAGCGGTACAATTAATGCTCCCGCTGGCACTACCATCTACATCGACTGGGTCACCCATTACGAATTTGTGGATGACGGGATCACCGACTACAGCGGCAGGATAACCCTCGCCGTCGTCTCGCCCGACTATACCCACACCGTCCATTACAGCGCCAACGGAGGAACAGGTTCCATGGCGGACACCAAAGTGACCGATTCAAGCTCGGGTAGCACCAACGTGACTCTTGCCTCCAACGGATTCTCCAAGGCGGGATACGACTTCGCCGGCTGGAAAATCGGCAACGTCATCTACCAGCCCGGTCAGATGGTCAGCGTCGCTGCCAATACCTCCGTGAATGCTGTCGCCCAGTGGACTCCGATCCCTGTCAATATCACCTCTTCCGGAGATGATGCGGACATCGTTGTCGGTAATTCCTTCTCCAGAGCGATTACTACCGATGTTGCCGGTACGACGATTTCGTTCACCGGGCCGAGCTGGCTGACTCTTAGCGGATCTACTCTTGTCGGGACACCCAGTGTTGCTGGAGATTATACCGTGACCGTGAATGCCACCAACGGAGTGTCTTCTGATTCTCAGACTTTTGGTATTCATGTAGTGAACCGTCTCGCCTTCGAGAGTGTCCCCACCGGAGGGATCCTTGCTACGCCGGTGATATGATGCTGACGAAGAGAGGAAACAGCATTAGGACCGTCCCTCTTACGAGGGCGGCCTGTATCATGGCGGCAGCGGTCTGCCTGTTCGGTTCGCTGTACCTCTCGTACAACCACGAACCCGACAACGAGACCGTGAGCTTCAGCTCGGAGACCTCCGGGGAGGGACAGACCCAGAATGTCACCAGCACCGCCAAGACCTATCTCTTCCAGTACACGGGAGAGGATGCAGACTCGGTCCATTGGGACTTCGGAGACGGCACCTCGGCCGATGCTTTCGAGGTCTACAAGACCTACGCGGGGCCCGGGACATATAACGTCCTCTGCTCGGCCATGAACTTCGGCGGCACCAGGGTATCGGGTATGCCTCTGACCATCGAGGATAAGGAGTACGGACTGTTCGAAGGATACTCCGACGAGCTTCTCCTCCTGTCCTTTGGATTCATGTTCATGATCCTCGCTTATGCGGTCGGGAAGAACGATTCTTCGGTCATCCGTCCCGTAAGGAGGCGGTAAGATGCCTTCACTGGGATTCCTGAAGTTCCTGAGACTGGGCAAGGGCGTGAAGATCGTCGAGGCGGGAGCCGCCGGTGCCAAGACCTCCAAGGTGGCGGCGTTCATTACGGAACTCCCCATCGTGAGGATTGCGGCCGGTTCGGCAGTCGGAGTGGCCATCATCGATACGTGGAACAGCACCGTCAATGCCACTTCGAAGATCCTCGGAGTCGATGCGGACACTTCCGCCATGATCCTCGGTATCGCCGTGATCGCATGTCTGGCACTTGTAATCACATCGGTCTCCTCCCTTAGGCGCTCCCTCAGGGAAAGGAGAGAGTTCGGAAGGAGGAGATACTGATGGCTTTCCAATTCGGACTTGCTCTTCTCGGCCCTCCCGGTTGGGCAGCCGCCATTGCCATCACCGCAGGACTCATGATCGCCGGGGCCATGGCATCCGACAACATGGGTGTCAGCGAGGACTCGCCCTTCTACCAGTGGACCCATTCAGACGGGGACGAAAGCCCCCGCCAGGTCCAGCCCGAGACTCCCAAGGTAATCACTCCTTCCGTGACCCCCCAGCAGGCCGCCGACTATTACGAAGGCGGAGAACTGCCCACGGTCACCGACGTTCCCGGTTCAGAGATGGGCGGGACCTTCGACGAGGACGAATACGTTGCAGGCGTACTCGCTCCGGACTACGAACCGGCCCATCCCTGGGGCTACGTCAGTGTGGCCGAGAACGGACGCGGATCCTACGAGAATGAAGAGGAGGACGACTTCACCAAGCCTCCCTCCTGCAGTTTCTCGGTTTCCGCTTCTGCCTACGAGAGCGGTGCGAAGTTCGTCCTGATCTTCGCCAGCATCTTCTTCCTGACCCTGCTGGCCATCAATTCGTTCTCTGACGGTGCAAGACCGAGGAGGTACTGACATGAAGCTCAGGCATATCATAGCCGGTATCTCCCTCCTGGCAGGCAGCGCATGGCTCGCACCCATGGCGGCCGATGCCATCGGTTCGGATCACATCTGGGGATTCCTCACCGTATCGGGACTCATCTGCTTCGCTGCGGGATTCATCTTCCGCGACGGTCTCGGAGGTGCCTGATATGACTGTCTGGGTCATCTTCGGGATGATCGTCGGGTTCGCCGTCACGTTCAGGTATTTCTTCAATGTCTACCGCGAACAGGCGGAGACGGAGGTCAGGGATGTCCTCTGAACAGGAAACTGGCACCGACCGTCTTGACGGATACTCCGAAGAGATGGGTGCACCATCTCCTGCACCTTCCGGGAGATGGTACGACCAGTATCTAGGCAGGCTCATGGCCAACGGCAGATCGATAGCCCTCTACGGGGGACTCATCGTTTCCTACCTGGTCTGTATCTTCGCCTTCGACGAGGCCGTGGCATTCTTCGGAGAATGGTGGCCGCTGATCCTCGGACCCATCCTCGGTTGGGGATTCGCCCAGTGGACGGTAGAGAACCTCTTCCGTCCTTCTGGACGCTACGTCACCCTTCTCGATGTGGACAACCACACCTTCAGGGTCCTCTTCATTCCCGACAGGGTCTATGCCGAATTCAACCAGTCCGGCAACAACGTCGTCTACCACACCCTCAGCGGATTCCCGCTCTATCTGGCCCGTAACCTCGATCCCGACAAGGGGGTCATCGATTACGGCTGGGTGCATGAGCTCAACCCGATCGAGGTGATGACGAGGGAGGACGCCTTCGTCAAATGGGACGATACCCTCTCCGAGGTCCTCGAGGAGAACCTCGAGCTCATGAGCCATCCTCACATCATCGGTCTCGGCTACGCGAGGAAATCCGTGAGGGACAACCTCGACGGCCTCGCCGAGGTCATGGGATTCAGGGACATGGACTTCGGGAAGCACGGAGTGGCCGGCAGGAGGAATCCCGGTACCACACCCTCCGACGTCCCGCCCGAGGGCTATCCCGACGGATACGCCGATGGTTTCCCCGCGGAGGACATGGGAGGCGGCGCGGAATGAGCAGGACCGCCGACTACATCAGTGAGATGGAGCACGGCATCATCGCCGTCGTCGGATCTGGGAAGACCGGCAAATCGGCCACGCTTCACAGTATGCTGGCACTATGGCAGCCGGGACGCCCCGTGTGCATGATGGATCCGATGGATTTCGATATCTCAATCTTCCCCGACAACTACTCGAAGGTCTCCAAGGCCTCCGAGGTGCCGGTGGGTTCGATATGCGTCATCGAGGATGTCTCGAGGGTGTTCAACGCCCGCGGATCCTCCAAAGACCCGACGCTCTCCAAGTGGCTCGGAATCATTTCGCACAGGAGCAACATCGTTGCCTTCACGGTGCAGAACCTCAGCGAGTGCGACGTCTCCTTCATGAGGAGTCAGGACGTCGTGGTCTGCCACAAGATGATGCACGGTGCCGATATGAAGTACGAGAGACCCGAACACAGGGTCGATCAGGCATTTGCCAACTTCTACATCGACAGGGCGTGCGGGATAGATCTTGAATCGGATCCGAGAAGCTGGACCTTCTTCCCCAGGTTCAACGAGACCATAGGTCTCCCTGTGACCGATTGGTGGGACGACCGCCATTCCAAGATGTTCAGGGAGGCGAAGCTGTGCTGAACTTTACTAGCGACGAGGAAACGGACAGGCTCCTCTCGGCGAGGCTGGCGTCCTCGGTCCCCCTTCCGGGGGAGATCGCGTTCTCCAATCCGAAGGATGCTGAGCTGATGTTCCGCCGCCGTGCATTCTACGCGGTGATGGGCGTCTCCGACCATCCTCTGGTAAGGTTCCTTGAGGGATTCGATATCCAGCGGACGATGGCGGCCGAGATCTCCAGGGCGAAGTACCTGGACCGTCTCAGCCACTATGCAGCGTGGGTTTCGCCTTCGGAACCCGTGGAGACTTACGTCTCCGACGGAAGGACGGAGCACCGTGTGGACAGGAGGGGTGCTGCGGGAGGCCGCAATCCATCGGAACCCCCGTCGTCCCCCGGTCCACCACACACCCCCATTTCCCACGGCCGCCGTCAGGCGGCACCCAATAAAGGCCGTGCGGGCGCTCGGACGCATGTCCAAGCCCGCCGGCCGTCCTTCCGCGGCGGAGCCTTCGGCGACGGCGCGGCCTCCCCAGATGAACAGGAGCAGGGAGCCTCCGAAACCTCCCCCGATCTTCCATGAATCCTTTGGAATACTACGACATCAGAGCCGAAGAGGCACGCACCCGTTCCTTCGAGCGTAAGCTCGAGATGGCTGAAATCAACCATCTCGCGGTGCAGAAAGCCCTCTCCCAACACCCTGTCGTGGAATATGTACTCCATTTGCCTGTAGAGGATCCTTCGTATCCTGCCATGGGTACCTTAGATTTGAACAGGGGGTACGCAGGGGATTCAGGAAGGAGTCAGGAAGGCGACGGTCAGGAAAGGCCGTGGGAATATCATCAGTATATCTCTTGGCAGATGCCCGGTCATGATCTGAACCGCCCCCGTGATAAAGGCTGCGGATTCATCAGGAACGTCCGGGGAGGGATCGTCTATGTTGCCTGTCCATCGGACAGGGAGCATCACTGCAAGGGCAAGCGTAAGCATTGCTGGAGCAGGAAATGCCCCGAATGCATGAATGATACCTGCATCAAGCAGGGGATAAGTGTTGAACGCCAGCTTCTGTCTTTCAAGGTGCTCTCCGAAAAGGCCGGCACCCGTGTCGGGGACATCGGCCACTGGGTGGTCAGCCCTCCCCAGGAACTTACCAAGCGCATGGTTCAGACCAAGCCTGAATTCGATGACCTCTGCGGATACATCGACGACTCCATGACTGCCTTCGGGGCTCTGGCTGGCGTCACCGTCCCGCACCTGTGGAGGCAGAAGGAGGACATATGGGCATTCAGCCCGCACTTCCATATCCTCTGCTACGGGCGCATAGACACCACAGGATTCAGGAAGGCCAATCCGGGATGGGTCATCAAGAAGGTTCATCCCCGCGAAAAGATCCGTTCCATCAGGCATACGGCCGCCTACCTCCTGACGCACGCATCGATCGGCATCGCCGAGGTGGATCCCGACGACATCGACTGGGAACAGAGATTCTTCGACCTGGCATGGCCCGACAATCCTACGGAAGAGGATTATGAGGCCCTGCTCAGGGGGAAAGGCCGTCTGGCCGGCGATTACTCTGGAGTTGACTGGCTGGAATGGACCAAGAGACCTCTTTGCACGGAGCTCAAGATCCGCTACTGGGGAGGTGCGTCCAGGAAGGCCATCAGGACTGTGGGGTACTACCGCCAGTACAAGATCCGTGTCTGCGAGGAATGCGGAGCCCTGTTGAGGGTGTATGACGGCCCTGACGACCGTCAGGGGCAGATGGTCCGCTATATACAGGACAATGCCATCGTCGTCTCCGGCGGGAGCATACAGCTTTGGCAGAACGCCTTCCAGAAGTACAAGGACCGCCTGAGGGAGGCCGATATGACCCTTGCCGACTTCGCACGCCTCCTTCCATTTGCGGCATCCACCCTCGAGTTCGGGCTTCCGCAGAACAAGGACATCGTCTGCGACGGGCGTTTCGATGATGAGGCATCCATCCTCAGGAGGCAGAAGAGAGCTTACGGGGAGAAGCCCGCCGGAGAGACCGCGGAAGCATAAAACCCATTCACAGAAAATAACAAAAAAAATGTTATAACGCACAGGAACCGCCCGGTCCGGGATCACTGCTGACTAGCATATCCGTGAAAGGAACCGGGAAGACCCAGGCATGCAGATCCGAAAGGACAGCCGACGGCCGTTCATGGTAACCCGTCCGCCTCAGAGACGGGAGGATACAAGATACCATGAATAAGGAATTCATAGGAAACAAGGACAGCGTAGCTGTCAGGGCCAGCATCCAGATCGGCAACAGGGAGCTCGTCTTCGGACTCGACATCCCCAAGGCGGTGTTCTACAAGACCTTCGCGGACATCTGCGAGGCAGTACTCTCCTCCATGCTCGACGACGGTCTCCGCGGAGAGGCGGAGGATGTCGCGGAGATCTCCGAATTCATCAGGGAGGCGGAGGAATGAGCCCCGACGAGTACGCCCTCCGCGTGGAGGAATGCGTTGAAAAGGTCCAGGACCTCTTCGACGATCTGGGCCTTCCCTGCGGCATCGCCATCGACGTCCTGATCAACGCCCTCGTCGACGAATGCTCCATGAAGGAGGACCTCGACGAGGCCGAGACGGACGGCATCCTCCTGACCATCGCCGACGGGATCGGGGAGACCACCGGCATCGGGAACTCCGTGATCTGTCCCGAAGAGCTTTCTGCAGGTGATGAAGGCTGCTGCGGATCATGCGACTGTTGTTGCCACGGCATCCACGACGTCACCGACAGGGAGCTCAACGAGGACTTCGACGACATGGAGAGGAAGTGAATGCCCCGTCCCATCGCGGAGCAGGTCCGGTCCGCTGCCGAGATGAACCGCAGACACAGGGTGGACCGCCTTGTCAACGACATAGACGATGCCCTCTTTGACATCGATCCGTACGGATACATGGATGCCACCGATATCATCGGTGGCTCCTTCGATGATATGCGGACGAAGACCAGGGAATGCCTGAGATCCCAGCTCTACCAAAAGGATTCCGAACTGCTCGACGGACTCTGCAACATCAGAAGGGATTACAAGGATAACCCCCGCCTCAGAAAGACTGTCAGGAGGCTCGACGGACTCATCAGGAGGACGAAGAGACTATTCGCGGACAGGTGAACAAACACGGGGCTCCAGCCCCGTGTACCAATGAGGAGAACTGTGCAACGGACTTTTCGGAATTACTCCGATAATACCTATTTGCAGTCATACTGGGTCATATATAGTCATGTATAGTCATATTTAGTAGGATATAGTTATATAGAAGTGCAACTCACATAGAGTTTTATAGCTGTGCTCCCATCCGTTTAGTATGTCTGTAAAGGCTCACGGAAGCAGAAGAAGAGGAGGCATCATCTCCGCGGTCTCCGATTCGGATTCCATCAATAGCAGGCTGAAAGCGGTGATTTGTTCTATGTTGATTGATGAAGAAGTAAACGTTGACGTATAGGAATATGGTAAAGTTGTAAGCCTTGTGACCGAGATCCGCCACTTTTCGAGGTCACTCGTAGATTGTATAGCTTCTTTCTTCCGTCATGCAGGCGCTCCTCTGGCACGCCTGTTCATGATAATCCGTCCCAGAAGCGGCGGAGTGGCACAAAACTGGCCTTCAACTACAGGCCGGGAGGCACCGTTCATAAATGTATCAATCAACAGTATGGGACTCCGGTCCCAAAGGATTTGTATTGGATGTGGACACCCCTAATGCCAAGTTCTGCTTCGGAATTCCGATGAACGGGCTTTCTGAAGGGGTAGATGCACCGATACATGCAGATAAAGTTGTCAAAATGCTGATTCATGCGGCCTGCAGTCTCAAGATGGGGATTTGTTGCAACAGCGACACAGCCTCACTGAAGACGGCCTCCGAGGAATTGGAGAGTCTGATCAGCGAGTACTTTGCCGACGAGATACTGAAGACAGACCCAACCGGTTTCGGTCAGAACTGTCTTGCCGGCCTGGAACCGCTGGACGGGTTCAGCTGCACCATTTCGATCGTGGAGAAGGATCCTGTTTCGGAGTGAATAATCGGCATTGCTGGCACATCATCCATCCGACGCGGACAAACCCGTGTCGGGAGGATCTACCACATACAGTATTAGAGGTGAATATAGTGAGGAATAGAGATTTAGCAGCGTATTTGAATTTCGTAAAGCTGTCGAACTGCACGGTGGTCAGACCTAACCACATATTCCGTTCCGAGTATTCGGGTACCGTAAGACGGAACGGAAGAGATGTTTATAGAGCTGGCGATTTCCTGATCATCACGGATGAGAACCTTGAGAAGAAAGCCATCATCCAACGTCTCTATAATGACGTCCATTGGTATGTCTACAAGAAGTTCCGCAACCAGCATTGGCTGAGCGATGCACTCCGTACCGGGTGCATACAGGAAGTCTGGCCCAATCTCAAGAGTGTATCGTGCTATCATGCCGATTCGGTGGAGGAATTCGGAAAGGCTACGCACCTTGCCGATCTAGCCGGACTTATCGTTAGGGATGATGATCTATATGCTAAGGCCTATCGTTTAGCTTGTACGGAATTCAATGTTGCCGAGATCAGTGGCGAACAGGGTGCAAGATTCTGTGAAATCTATTAGGGATTAAAACGGATTGAAGGAAAACACACAGGGGAGTATGATTCCATCCTTGTGGAATAATCATTCAGAAAACCTGGCTGGAAACTGAAACTTTTTAGGTCAGTTGCCGATGCAAAGAACTTCTGTAATACAGAAGACCGGAGTTAGGCATCTGACCGCGCATGATAACTCCGGTATCTTTTTACCGGGGAAGCGTGATTTGGACGCATGGCAAACGAAGACGTTCAAACACTGATGATCGATTTGCAGAATACTTTGTCTGATATCGATTCGGGTGTTTATCGTATTCCGAATTTTCAGAGAAATTATGTTTGGAAAATACCGGATGTAAAAAAACTGCTTGATTCTATCTTCCATGAATATCCTGCGGGCAGTTTACTTATTTTGAATGCCGATGAAGAAATATCAATTCAGTGTGATCCATTTAATGGGGCTCCTAAACCAACCAGCAAATGCACTAAATTAGTGTTGGACGGTCAACAAAGATTAACTTCTTGTTATCATGTCTTTTTCAATAAACACCGTTCAAATAGGTACTATATTGATTTGAAAAAATTATTTAGCAAGTGGAAAGAAACCCCTAACAAAGAAGATATTGCATTTGCAGACTGTATAGAGGTTAGACCTAAATCATCTAAAATCGATTTCAATTCTGATCATATGGTTTCTTTTATGTATCTCAGAAGTCAAGAAATATATTCTGATTTTAGATCTACTTATTTCTATTCTCTTTGTGACCGTGGAGAAACTAAAGAATATAAGGATTTCATAATGAAAAACTTAGACAATTTGTTGTCCTCGTTCTTTAAGTATAAATTTGTTTCAATGGAACTATCCTATAAGATTGGTCTTTCTGCGGTATGCAGAATATTTGAAACTTTAAATAATACCGGTCAAAAACTTGATTCTTTTGATATTTGTGTTGCGAAATTTATCAGGGATGGTATTAATCTTAAATTATGGATCGAAAACGCAAAGAACACATATCCCACTATGAATGTTCTTTTTGATAATGATAAAAACCGGGAATACCCCCTCCAGGTAATTGCTTTATGGAAAAAAGCTAAAAGTCATTTAAAAAACAGATTAGTAGATGAATTGACTTCTCAATTAATTGAAAGTTATTGGGATGATGCCATTAAGGCATTGGATAGAGCAATGCAGATTCTTAATGAATATGGGGCAGGTACTTGCACCACTCTGAAGTATCTTTCTTATCCTGTGATGCTTCCGGTGATTGCTGCCGCACTTCTTGAATGTAATTTCTTTGAAGAACCCTCGAAACAATCGGTTATTCTCAATCATATTCAGTTATATTTCTACATCTGCAGTCTCAATGAACTTTATACTCAAGGTGCTGCATCGACAATGAAAAAACATTACGATGCCTTGTGCAAATGGTTCAGTACTCCTTTTGTTACTCCTGACTTTATTGAGAAAGGTGTTGATTGGAATTCGAACAAATTACTTGAATTGTCGAATAAAATTAGTGCTAAATCTTGTGCATTCTATTGTATTCTTAATTTTTTGGAGCCCAAAGACTTTATTACTAAAAGTAAAGTCGAATCATCTATGGATGGTGTTGAATTACACCATATTTTCCCCAAAGCTGCTTATCCTACAGGAATAAAAACTAATCTTGCTTTGAATATGGCTTACCTGCTTAAAAGTAGCAATATAAAGATTGGAAATAAAACAACTGTGAATTATTCAAAAAGTGTTATCCAAGAAACCTATTCTGGTAATGAACAGGCATATAAGTCTGCGGTTATGACTCAGGCTATTTCTGAAAGAGGATATCAAGCATTCATAGACGAAAACTATGATCTTTTCATCAGAGAACGTTTAACTAAGTTTTATGAAGCTTTCCGCGATCTTGGTATAAAGATTAATCCCGTTGAAACTTCAGAAAATGATGAAATTACTGATGATATTTGAAATGTTTTTGAGCCTTTGGGCATTGTTATGCCCAGGGTTTCATTAATATGTTTTCGATTTTATCACTTTGATTAGTTCTGATATTGAATTCATGTCTCCCGCCTGTACGTAATAATTATCTGCATCCATTTTTGTAGTTCCATTTAAATTCGCATTTTGAGGCAATATTTGTTTGGTTTTGATGACTGATTTTATTAATTCTTCTCTTGTGATGAATCCTACTAAATTTGCTGACCAAGTTTCATTTGTTATCGCTGGCCAGAGAACCTCGTAATCCAAATGATTTGTATAGTACCATCTGTTTCTTTTCATGATATTGGAACATTCTGGACGAACACGTATTAAAACAAAATAATCATATTCTGAACAATTGCTGTCTATATTCGGTATATATCTCCCATTTTCGTCCCAATCTTTAGTCTCCAAGAGAAGTAAATTACCAAAAAATTTTGTAGATTTGATGGCAATTTTTTTTCCATTTATGTTAAAGTCGCATGAATCCCATTCTCTCAAACCCATCCTCTTTACATCCGGTTTTTCCAAATAGATTTCCTGCATGTTGCGAAATACATTATAAAATGCAAACTCTGCGAGTTTCCCTTGAAATGTATCTGCGAATATTTCTCCTGCACATCTTTTCATTATTCCTCCGGAACGATGATTGCGATGCTGTCCTTCCTTTCCAAAAGTCATATCATATGCAAAGTGTAGACTCTCTGCGATGTCTTCAAGATCAAGATAGCCGTTAGCTCTGTATTCAGCAGGATGATCGATGTAGTAACATCCGTTTTCCACAACCAGAGGATGCACATCTGAACATGCAGATATCCCTATTTAACCGATATCTGAAAATATACTGTTTTAGATAGACTTCTGTGGATAATCATACTCCCGTTCAGCGTAGAAAGAATATGCAGGCAATCCGTTGCAAAGATACTTCCATTGAGTTGATTCTTCGAAAGGAACTGTGGTCCAGAGGTATCCGTTATCGGAAGAATTGCAAAGATGTTCCAGGCAAACCTGATCTTGTTTTCAAAGGGAAGAAAGTAGCGGTATTCTGCGATTCGGAATTTTGGCACGGTTATGATTGGAATAATCAGAAAGACCGTATTGGTACCCGCAGAGAATACTGGATTCCGAAAATCGAACGCAATATACAAAGAGACCGCGAAGTAAACGCTGAACTTGAAACACTCGGCTTCACGGTTCTGAGATTCTGGGGGAAAGAGATAAAAAAAGATCCCGCTGGATGTGCTGATAAAATTGAATCTGCTCTTAGTAATCTACGTTCGTGAAATCGATAGAATACTTGCCGTTGGCATGTTTGGTGAACATTACTGCATTTATACCGAGATTATCAAGCATATCCAGAGTGACAATCTCACCCTGTTCCAATTTTAGAACATCTCTCAGCAGCCAGTTTCCTAAATCTCTATTAGGATTGGACATGATTGCTTTTCCGTCATCCTGGCACACTTTTGCACTGATCGTTTCGCCGTTCGGCAGTTCAAGATCGAAAGGTGTGTCTCTCGAAGGGAAAAAACCGATAGATTTGTTACGGTATTCCTTAGGATAGGGAATGTAAACCTCATCATAGTTGCGTGCACGTCCGCCGGCATTCCACTGGTTAAGTCCGCTTTTTTCTGGTATGTGAACTTTTCCCCGAGTAGAATACAGCGGGAGTATCAATGTCGGTTCCTGGGGGACAGAGTCAAGCAGAATTTCTCCTGAATACATCTGCAGGATGGAGTCGGCCGGATTCTCAAGGAATTCCACTCCGAAAGTGTGTAAAGGAGATTTCGTATCAAAGTACTCATAAATTGTACTCTTGGCACGGCTGTATCTGTACCTATTTCTGCCGTCGGTGAAATCAAATCCTTTTGGCGTGTTTTTTGTTATCCGAATACGATCGAGATTAACCGAATCCATAGGACATTCATGTATTGAGAGACTTCCCTCATGTCTAATCACATAATGGTAAAGGAAATTCTCTATGGCGTAAGCATCTCTCGAAAACTCCAATCTCTCATTACGAAGTTCTGATATACGCACCGCATCTTCATGAATATCTCCTGTATCGGTATAATCACGTTTTTTGTCAAATTCTGCGATTTTTTGATACGGGGTGTTCACGAATGTCTTGATGCCTATCCCTGCATTTCCCAAACGTGCATCGATTGCGATGCATGAACGGGATAAGTTCTCAGCTCCAAAGCACCGGCAGAAAAGATTCTCAACAATACGGTAATCGATGTATGGTACAGAACTGTCGGAAAACAAGGTACTTATCGAGGACATGGCTTTCAGGTAATCTTCATAGAGCGCTCTGGATTTTTCGGATGCTTCTGTGAAGATGCTTTTCATATTATGCCCCGGTTTTTTCCATTGCAGATATCATGTTTTCTGCAATCCTGCGTATTACAGGTACAGAAACAGAATTGCCTGCCTGTTTGTATTTGTGGCTGTCTGCCATGTTCTCGGGGAATTTCAGATCCGCGGGGAATCCCTGCAGACGGAGACATTCCTGAGGTGTGAGTTTCCTTATTCCGAAATCGTCCCTGATAATGGGTACATTATGCCCTCCTCCGCCCATATTGGCAGTCATAGTGGGGCACACTCCGCTCTTGTTCTCGCGGACGTATACTCTTCTCCACTGATAGACCGTATCGGGATTAGTCATGGCCTCATCGAGTTTCGGATAATACATATGATCTTTGGAGTAGTAGTACTTCTCCGGTTTCTTCTCATGATAGTCAATGACATCGGACAGCTTGCATGTCAGAGGGACAGGATTTGGGAAAGCGAAATTGTCCATCGCCTTACTTTGCTTAGATCCGGGAGAGTCCTCTTTGAATGCGACAACGTAAATCCTCTCTCTGTTCTGAGGGATATTTCCGTATTCCATCGTATTCATGATTTTTTCTGTGACAACGAATCCCTTTGCTTCGAGAGACTCTCTGATAACGCGGTAGGTATTCCCGCCGTCATGGGTCATCAGGTTCTTCACATTCTCAAGAAACACCGCTTTCGGATCTGTTTCTTCGACGGTTCTGAGGACCTGGGTATATAAAACTCCCCTTTCATCTTCAAAACCCTTCCTGTAACCGGCAATAGAGAACGCCTGGCAGGGGAACCCTCCCGCCACTATATCGATGTGTGTCTCCTTGGGGACATGCATCTGATAGATATCTCCCTCTTTCAGGTAATCGGGATTTCCGTAAAACTCCCTGTATGTCTCGCAGGCATATCTGTCGATTTCATTGGCCCAGGCAATCTCTGCTCCGGCCTGTCTGAATCCTGTGCAGATTCCTCCGATACCTGCGAAAAGACTTGCTACCTGATAGGGTTTTGACATCATTTTAGTAAAGCGCAGCGCCGCTTTATAGTTGTCGATGTTATTTTCGGGAGGTGGCGGGGTTTGTTGGTGGTATGTTAAAAATGGGGGATTTCTCCCCTAAGTTGTTTTAGGCGTACATCTCAATATCTTTCAAAAATTGCTGTGCCTCGGACTCCTGGGTGAAGTTCTTCAGAAGTAACAGACTTTCGATGTCATGGACATCTCCATCGGGATGATATCCTGCGATAATGTGCACCAGCTCATTGTACAAGCAGTAGTCGATCACGAAATCTGGGACATCCTCGGAGTCAAGTTGTTTGCTGAGGGTAACGACCTTCATTAAGACGGAGCAACGTCCGACTTTCATATCTCCGTTGTTCTCTCTCCAGCTAAGGTACAGTCCGGGTATCTCTCCGACAAGTCCTGCATCTTGAAGTCTCTTCAGAGAATCGTTCAGGTCCTTGTGCTCTCCCCTGACCTCGTTCAGGAGACCCATGCTTCTTTCGATGTAGACTGGCTGTTTCTGCTTGCAGAATTCGGGCCTGGTCACCCAGTCCTTCAGTGCCCTGCTGAATTCGATTGCCCTGCCGTTGAGTCTTTCGCAGATGTTTTTTGCCAATCCTTCGAGGACCTCTCCCGGGGCATCATCCAGATAATCGGATACCTGGAAGTTGATCCAATTATAACCGCGCTGCCAGCGGACCTTCAGGTCCTTGGTGCTCAGATATTCTGCGTTTACGGAACTGTATCCGTACTCAGCGGCTACCCGCTGGAAGATGTTTCTGAGTTCTTCATTCTTCTGGATTTCATCCATATCTTTCAGACTCCTTTCTTTTTTCAGGGGTTTTACCCCGAAAGAAGCGTCTGAGCGAACGTTTTACGTGTCTTTCTCCCGGATAAAAGTGCAGAGAGGGGGAAAGACCGATAATGACGTGAGCGTAGCGGATGTAGGGGAAAACCCGGAAAAGGAAAGGGGTTGTTTTCACTTCTGTTTAAATGTAATCCTGTGTAAATCTGTATAAATAGACGAGTTCCGAATATCATCTATGGATGAGTCTGAACAGCACCCCAGCATTCTGTACGACTTGGATCTGGGGCAGTTCTCTGATGAATAGATGAAACGTCTGGTGTATACCATTCATTTCGCGGGTTTCGATACTGTATTGGAATCGGAGAACGGCATTCAGCTTAGATTCCGCGACTCGTTCAAAAGGTCCGGCAAGATCCGCACTGCCATCTTCGGATCCTCCGAATTCGATGCGGAGCTGTACTATGAACGCATCATTTTCACTCGCAGATCTGGCGGCAGGATATTCATCATGGGCCTCATGAATGAATGGCCTGCATTTTCCATATGTGTTAAGAAACTGATCTCATCCAGAGCGTCACCAAGTGTGTTTGGTTGCTGAAAAATTCATATCTGTGTGAAGAATTCACTGTTAACATGACTCTAGTTGCATTGAAATGTCCTAACTGCGGCGGATCGTTAGATCTTGAAGATTCCAGGGAATTCGCATTCTGCCAATACTGCGGAACCAAGGTGATGATTCAGGAAGAGATTGTTAAGCAGAAGGTCACCATTGATCATTCCGAAGATTTGAAGAATGTTCTCAAACTTGCGATAATCGCATTCTCTGAGCACAATCTCGATAAAGTTAAAGAACTCGCTGACAAAGCTTTGGAAATGGATGTCAATTGTCTTGATGCGATGTATATGAAAATCGCCGTTACTAAAGCCAATGGTGGAGACACAAGTGCTTTATTAGAACTGTCTAAACAATGCACAAATAACCTTGGTCTTTTCTCTTATGAAGATATTACAAAATACCTCGGGAGTCAGGTTTCGTTCACATATGTATCCAACGGCGGAGGTTTCAAAATGCAACCAGTTTTGGATGCGGTTATCGATAATAACCTAAACATCAAATTACCTAATGGAACCCCGGTTTCATTCTATCTTTCTAATGGAAAGCATTCTATCCAGATGGCGGGAGTTTCACCACTAACTGCTGTTTTTGAAGTCAGTGGGAATTCTGGATTTACTGTGTTTTTTGATAGGGTGAAGTATCAGATGCGTCTCTCGATAAAAGCATCTACTTTTCAATCACCGGAAGCTATTGCTGAAAAAGAGGCTAACCAGCCTGGCGCTGTCAAGATCAAAATGCCCACTGAATATATCCATGCGGAGAACAAGTTTGATCATTTCGAGATTCGTTCCCATATTGCCAAATTAGGCTTTACCTCTACACTGATATTGCCTCCCGGTCCGCAGACTTTGAAATTCGTTGAATTTACAAAGAAGGGTCTTTTCGGTACAGAGAAACACGAGTATCAGTTGCAGTTCGAAGTCGAGAAGGGCGCGTCGTACACTGTCAGCATCGAAAATTCGACTTATGTAATCAAGAAAGATTGAGACAATCCGAGGGCTTTCGCCCTCGGTAAAATGTTCAGTATTCCTCCGGAAGGAGTACGGTCGTCACCGAGCGGTCGTATTCGGTGATGATCCAGATCTTGTCGGTTCCGCATTCGTATGCGGAGAACAGCTGGTCAGTCGGTTCTCCCTTCTGTTCCGCTTCGATGGCGGCATCGTTCATCTCCCTGTCATCTTTGCTCAGGTCTCCCCAGTCTCCCGAAGAGTGTCTGGTCAGGGCGGATTCCACGAATGCTGCGAATCCGAGCTGGTTCTCTATCCTGTTCCTGATACCCGGGGTGGTGACCACGGTTCCGAGTTTGAAGAGGGTCACTGTCTCGCCCCCTCGCAGTTCTCCTGGAATTTGAGGAGGCAGTTCGGACCTCCGTATTCGTCGCACTTGCAGGTCCTGTACAGGCAGGGTCTTTCCCTTCTGACGTAGTCGTCAGATTCCTTCCTCTTAATTCCGGGACCGTGGTGGTCCAGGTCATGGTCTGAGTGTTGAAGGTCCACGTGTAGTTGTCCCAATCGGCGGATCCCTCCGCCTCTCCGTGGTTGTACAGATAGAACGAGTACGGGTGTTCCCTTCCTTCCATTATCGAGACGATAAAATTGCACAGCAGGGAGTGGATCCCGTTGTGCTCTCCCTTCCTGACAAGGTCGTTCAGGACCTTGACGGCTCTGAGTCCGCACCAGTGACCGTAGAATTCCGGGGTGAAGTCCGTTCCGTCGGTGATGCGGATGACGATCCTGTCTCCCATCAGATCACCCCGTTCATCTTGGCCTCTGCCAGCCACACGGTGTACTCCTCGTACTCAGGTGTGGACATGAGTACCTCGAGAACTTCCTTCTTCTCTGCGAACATCCCTCTGAAAGGTTCATCCGGACACATGATGACAGGCTTCCTGCCGGAGGCCTTGATCATCTTTACAATCTCGGGGACCGACATCCTGTTCGATGCGTCAGTCTTCCTGATAATCATCTTGAATCCTGTGTGCTCGTTCTGATCTGCTCTGATGTCTTTCGAGCAGAGGATGTCTTTCTGCCAGTTCTCCATCAGAACCACCTCGCGGTCGCAGGTTCGAGAGGTCCGTTTCCGAAGAGGTTTGACAGGCTTTGCCTGGAAATGGTTTCACAGATTTCCGTTTCTACATTTTTGCAGAACATCGTTGTTTTCCTGGGCCGAAGCCCGAAGGACACTGCCCGAAGCACGGCTTACGACGCTTACGCACATATCAGGAAAAAGTGCGGAAGCCCGATATGCCGTGCAAGATGGTGAACAAGGGTGAGGCCTTGAAAACAACCTGTTCCTTATTCTATTCAAGTCGACCGGGGGTAGACCCCCGGAAAGTTGTTTACCGTCTCAGATGGGGCGACAGAGCTCAGTCCCCTCTGCTGAGGTATTCTAGTGCTTTTATGAGATGCCGGCATATACTCGATTTTTCGTTGGTGGATGCTTTGTTTCCGAATCCTTTCATAAGCTCTGCAGCGTATGCAATCTCGGTCTCAGCTGAAAGAAGATTATTTCCTTTCATTGCTTTGGCACCTACATTTTTTTCCAGAATTGTCTTGCTATCTATCCCGTTCTCCTCGAGCGAATCTATCAAAATGCTCGCCTTCTCGATTCCGACCTCGGTTAGGAGGTAGGTTTCCCGTTTCATCTTGGATTCGTGGACATGTGCGAGCTTCTTGCTCACCTATCCCTGCTCGATGAGTTGTTTCATCAGCAGGCTCACGTGTGCCCGGCTGGTACCTATCGCGATCCCGATTCCATCCTGCGTGGTACCGAATGGCATCACCAGCCCGTATTCCACGTTTTTGAATTTGTTCAGCTGGATCAGAATCATCTGACTGCAGGTTATCTGTCCGATGGTCAGCGGATGATCGGTGCACATCAGATGTCCTCCTGATAGTTTCCGTCTTCATCAAGGTGGAGAAATTTGGCCCATGGGTCCCTGCGAAGCTTCCACTTGCTACCTGGCATGGTCTCAAGCGGAGGCTCGGGAGATTCTCCGGTATAGTCGTTTATCAGGCATTGCCTGAAAATGGTTTCACAGTTGTTCTTTTCTAATCTATTGCAGAACATATGCTGTATTCACCTGGGCCGAAGCCCATGGTGCCCGTGTGACGGCCGGCTTACGACGTTTGAGCCTCGTAACCTAGAATGAAGAGAGGCCAAACCCGATATGCCGGACAGAATTAGGGTGCTGGGCGAGGTCTGTGAGTACAGCAAGTAAAGGTTTCTCCCATATTGGATTTATACGGTAATTGTAATATCTTTTTAGTGGGTTAATATTGTTATAGTTGCATAATACTTTTATAATTAAAAAAATGAAAATATCTTATAAAATGTTATTAAAATTGTGTGTGTGAGTGTGTGTGAGTGTGTGTGAGTGTGCTGATAAGTGGATAATCGGATAAATCAGCAATGAAAATTAGGCTAATCTCTTTTGTTTAATGGTCTTTTCTGTATCCAACTTTATCATAATTATTATAGTAATTTTAACGCAAGTGAATGAATATAAATAGCGTCTCGTCCATTGCGTTTCAATGTTGAAAAGAGTTTTCCTCCAATCAACAGGAAGGAAATAAAAGGAGGTGATAAACAGTGGATATAGAGAAAATACGAGAACAGATGAGAGAGATCAGCTGCTATTTGGATAGCGGTCAGTTCGATCCCAAACGTATGAAGGAATTCCTTGGTAAACTCTCCAGATATGCTGGCGACGAGTATTACGGCAGGATTTATGTACATCTCGGAACTGGAAAGGTTGCGCCATTTCCTGACAGCTTCGAGTTCGGTAATTCCCACCTTCCTTCGGACGGAGAAGAGAGGATCGAAACTCATTCGGACGGCAGCGTGGAATGCGTACTCGAGATGCATAGCATAGAACCTTGCAGCTATATGCGTAACAAGTTCTTCAAAAGGAACGGATCCCCCCGCGATATTCTGAAGTTCGGAGAATACAGGTTCGAGTTCTTCACCAGATCCGGTGACGAGGATCAGTTTGTCTGTGCCAAACCGTTGGTGACCTTCCTCTTTTCACCGAGAGGCATGTTCGCCTATCCCGAGGATGACGATGAGCAGTCTTGCGAGATTCATAACGCTGAAGAACTACGTCTGTTCATGGCAAGGTTTGCATAAACCTATTACCTGCAGAAATGCAGGATTTCTTCTATTGATGGATAATAAGAGCCGGTCTTTCGACCGGCAGATGTTCACTGTTGAAGTGCGATATCCAGAAGATCGGCGATCTTCTGCCCTCTTTCGGTCAGATGGATGAGCACAGTATTGTGCTGACGTTTCTCCGTATTGAAGGAGATTAATCCTACCTCTTCTAATTCTTTGATGCGTACAAACTTGGTCCGTTCAAATCCTTCTTCGGCCTTGATAATATCTGTCTTGGTGCATCCCTTTGAACCTTGCTTTTCTTTTATTAGTAGTAAGACATAGATTGCAAACCTGCTCTCTAGTACGTCTCTCACCTTGACGTCTGCTGTCATTGTTTCTCTCCCAAACGGTCCCCGAACCGTCCCAACCGTTGGTTTAAACAGTTTATGAAAACTCACACCCAGCTCCTAAAGGAGCTTTACAGGCTGCGGGGTTGATGCCTGTGTCGTTAGATCCCATCCGCTCGACTTATGTGGTTTCAGTAATTCGTTGCTTTCTTCTGCACGTTACAGTAATGTTGTGTGTGGTGTGTGTGGTGTGTGGTATGTGATATGTATAGTAATCCTATGTATATAAAATTACAACATTAAAAAATAATTATGTATTAATGAATATTATAAAAAAATGAATTTTTTTCATCTGAAAATCGAATTGAGCAAGGTATACACGTAATATTATTCGATAATGCGCTTTTTTCTTATTTTTTGGCTTTATTGCTAATTCGGCATAAGTATAAATATTGAGAACTACTTCTGATAAAATAGCAACAGTATATCCCCGGATGTACTCAAGCTGTCGGTGGAGACCGGAACGATCTCTGTCGGCTGAGGAATCCCGGCGCAGGTCGGGATGATGACTCAAAGTATGGAAAGGAGAAGTGATCTCTTATGGCTAAGAACATGACCTCAGAGAAAGCGGCCGAGTATGTAGATATTCGTCTCCGCTTGTCAGAAAGTTCTAGGAAAGCATTGATCAGGAGATACAATCGGATCGCCGAGGACGTCAGGGACCTTGCTGCCAAAGGAAAGATGAGCACCACCTCGCCGGCCAAATTCACGGTCGACGATTTCGTGGAGTTCGTCAAGTACAGGAAGAGCAAGGGCAACGGTGCATCGGATCTGAACCATGACATATCCGCCATGAACCAGCTCATGCAGTTCTGCGGGAACGGTCACGGGGAGGAAGCGCTGCGCCGCAATCCCGATCTGAGGCCTCAGACTTCGTATCACCGCAAGGATCCTCTGCCCGATTCTGTCTATGACAGAATCCTGGAAAGGTATGGAGAGCTGAACAAAGAGGACTTCCATTGGGTCCGCGCCTACACCATGGTGCTGATGTACATCGGTACGGGGTGCAGGAACAAGGAACTCAGGTTGGCAGAACTCTCGGATCTCAACGTGGACAACTGGACGCTCCGTATCCGCCACCCGAAGGGGGAAGGTAGTTACGGTGGTGAAAGGATCGTCCCCATACCTGAAGACATCCGTCCGGTAGTCAAGACCTATTTGGACGCGAGGTGGGCATGGCTGCACTCTCGTAAAGTGCAGGATTCCGGAGCACTCTTCTTTGCTATGGATGCAGGACACGGCTTCATGTCCTCGAACTCTGTTCGCAGGATCAAAGACAAGGTCGCACTCGACGTCGGCGTCAAATTCGAGATTCGGGATTGCCGCCGTGCGTTCGGTCAGAGATATCTCGACCACGGTGCCGACCTCACGAGCGTGTCCATAGCCATGGGCCACAAGACCACCCGTACCACTGAAGTGTACTATGCAAGAGTCACCGATGAGATGGCGATTCAGAACCTTCAGGGAAGGTGGTCAAGTTGTCCGAAGGCGGAGAAGACCGGAGAGGAAGACGGCAAGGCGTGAGCCTGATGAAGATCTGCAGATTGATTCATCGGAACGGGTCGGATAATTCCGACACGCCCCGGATTCTTTCTGCTTCGGAACTTTGCTGAATCAGCAAAACACAATGGCCTCGAAAGAGGCCGATTAATTCTCCTTTCGAACCATCAACTCAATTCGGATTACCAAGGGGGTGTGCAACTTGAAGGTTGCACCCACGGAAAGTCTGGAATGAGGAAAATGAGTGCTCCCGACGGGATTTGAACCCGTGTCGAAGCCTCGAGAGGGCTTCATGATTGGCCGCTACACCACAGGAGCGCAAATCACCCAATTATGATGATATTTATAAAGATTTGGGAATCACGGCCAGTACAGGAACCCTGGATTCAGAGCTTATCCGCAATTATCATGAAATGGACCTTATGGTACCCGTACTCGATGTATCTCTTCCCGGAGAATATCCTGCGGTCCACCTTGTCGATCTTCCTGATCTGGCTAAAGCCTGCCGCCTTGACCATCCTCAGGTCCTCGACGGGACGGTCCGCATCATTGGACCAAAGACCGGCCATGCGGGAACTCCTCTCCGGATTGTGTGCGGACTGGTGATGGTTGCTGTCCTTCCGCCTCATCTTGGCGGCCTTCTTCACCCACATCCTCCTGAAGAACGAATATCCCTTGGAGGACCAGATGCCGTCCACATAGGCGACCCTTCCGCCTTCCCTTAGTACTCTGAACCATTCGTTGATCGCGGCCTGCGGGTGCGGGATTGCCCATAATGCATAATTGCTCACGATAGCGTCGAACTCTCCTTCCTGGAATGGGAGATTCTCCGCATCTCCGACAACGGTCGTCACGGATACGCCGCAGGTCTCGGCATTCTGCTTGGTGAGTTCGATCATCTCCGGAGAGAAATCCAATGCGGTGACCTCGTAACCCATCCCTGCGAGGAGGATGGCTTCCGTACCCGGTCCGCATCCGACGTTCAGGATCTTCTTGAAACCCGAACCCAGGACTTCCGAATACAGCTTCCTCCATTTGCTCTGTTCCTTGTCGATGGTCAGGGATTTCTTGGTGTAACTGTCGAAAACTCCGCTCTCCTCCGAGAAGTAATCCCTGATGACTTTATCCATGGTAACACGAATTCTATAATTCGTATTTATCATTATTCTGCTGTCCCCGATCCCGTCGGCTCAGTACAGCATCATCAGCGTACCCGCCACGATGAGGATTAGTCCCGCCAGGGCACGCCGGTTCAGGCGCTCTCCGAACAGGAAGAAGGCGAACACGACGGCGACCAATATGCTGAGCTTGTCTATCGGCACAACGACACTGGCAGGTCCGGTCTGCAGTGCACGGTAGAAGCACAGCCACGAGGCCCCGGTGGCCAGGCCGGAGGCAATCACGAAGCCCATCGCCTTACGCGGGATGCCCCGGATCTCGTCCTGCTTCCCGACCACGTAGACCATCATCCATGACATGGCGAGGACCACCAGCGTACGTATGGCGGTACCCAGGGTGGACTCGACACCCTCGATTCCCACCTTCCCGAAAATTGATGTCAGCGCCGCGAACACCGCTGAACCGATCGCATACAGGAGCCAGGGGCCGCCTGCCACCTTCTCGGTATCCTTCTTCTCGATCATAGCCATCGTACCAATGACGATGAATACGATTCCTGCGGCACCCCATGGCGACAGACCCTCACCGAGGATCAGAACGGCCAGGATCACGGTTATGACTATGCTAGATTTGTCTATGGGAACGACCTTGTTGACGTTGCCCTTCTCGAGAGCCTTGAAATAGCACAGCCACGAAGCACCGGTAGTAAGTCCCGACAGGAAAAGGAACAGGAATGTGTTGGAGGATATTCCCGATATGCCACTTTGTGATCCGATAAGGAAAACCATCAGCCAAGCGAATACCGTAACTACCACGGTACGAAGAGCTGTTACTACCGTGGAATCGATATCTCTGATGCCCATTTTCGCAAGTATCGATGTGATACCTGCAAAAAATGCGGATAATATCGCAAACATCAGCCAATCCATACTCGTTCACTTCGCTCGAATGGTTATGTATCTGTGTCCCGAACATACGCTGATCGGTGGTTTTTGTGGCTCTGACCATCCCATCAGAGCCATAGATACCCCAAAGAGTTAACGAATCTAGTAATACCTTTTTATTATAGGTGTGCTTTTGTTAATAACAATCTAAAATTAGAACATAAACAGTATTACGAAAAGGAATCTTTTTATGTTCGTACAAATTACAGCCGTTGCCAAGTGCAGGAGTTTGAGCATATGAACAAAATAAAAACCGGAATGATGGCAGTCTTCGCTGTTATGCTGATGCTTGCCACCTTAGCGGTAGCTTTGGTCCCCGCCGGGGAAAGCGAAGCGGTAACCGATTCCGGCTCCCCCGCAAACTACCAGGACGCAAAAATGTGGGTTCTGGGTAATGCGAACGGAGACACGAAAATCAATGCTGATGACAAGAGTGTAATTACCAGTAAGATCGGTACCCCCGTGGCCGAAGCACCCATGTGCGATGCTGACCACAACGGTTCCATCACTGCCGACGATGTCACATTCGTAGAGTCTCTAATCGACGGAACCGCCGATTACTGCTACTATTACAACGTTGACGGAACTATCTGCAAGTTCACCTTCTACGATAAAATCAACACCATCGCCCTCCACAGGTGCGTCGTAAGGTCCGCCACGATCCTTGCCAACTTCGACACCGACGTCACTATCGTCGGAATGGACAGCGCCCCTTACGGAGAGGTCGAGTTCAATGTCTCGGCCAACTACCCCGGATGTGTCAACGTCGGCGTTCTCAAAGAAATCTCCAAGGAGAACTGCGCTACGTACTACCACGACTATCAGGAGACTCTGACTGATACCAGCCTTGTAATCATGGTCGGAACCATCGGCTACTATCTACCTAATCTCGAAGACTGGGCCGCTGAATACGGATTCCAGGTCGTCCGTATCCCCACCTGGGAGCACCACCCCACCGAAGGACTGCTCACCACCGCCTACCTGTTCGCAGGCTGCGGAAACTTCAGCGGTCCCGGAGACGAAGACTGCTGGCAGCATGCTCAGAAGTATGCGGATTGGGCATTCGGAATCCTTGACAAGATCAAAGCCAAATCCACCACCATCCCTGAGGCAGACAGGCTCAAGGTCCTCGGAGTCTACACGACCACCAAGAACTACGAGCACGCCAACCACACCCGCGGTCCCGGTTCCGGAGACTACGAGAACTTCGCAGATGCAGGAGGAAACAACATCGCCACCAGGTTCGGACCCGGTTCCAAGGCCGATTGGACCATGGAGAACATCGCCTCCTACTGTGGCGATCTCGACATCCTCATCCTCATGAGCACCAACTGCTTCTCCACCAACGCTTTCAACGTCACTGAGGACATGAAAGAGCTCACCGAGAAGATGGACGGCTACGTGAAGAAGGGCTGCAAGGTCTACGCTATGTCCTGGGCACTCAACGGTGCACCGTTCACCGTCCAGATGGTATACTACGCCAAGATCTTCATGCCGAACGACACCGCCCTTCAGGCAGAGCTCCCCACCATGGAGCAGGCCTGGGCCAAATACCTCGAATTGATCGGATGGAACAGCCGTACCGACATCTCGCTCGATATCCAGAAGGTCTGCAGCGATGTCGACGCCCCCGGCGTCACCACTATGGACCCCAACAGCAGTGGCGGAGGATCCATCAACATGACCCTCGTCGGAGGTGTTGCAGCGGCCGCAGTCATAATCATTGCAATCATCGCATTCGCTTTCATGAGGAAGAAGTAAACCTTTCACTAAACCCCTTAACGGCATGGCCGCCTCCGGCCATGCCACAGATCTCTCTGCGGATAACATGACATCAACAGAATCAAACGAAACGAAACCGAATGAGGACGGTGTAGAGGAAATCATCGACTCGTATTCTGCCATCCGCAGAAAGAAGGTCCTCGGACTCATCTTATACCTAGCAATACTCGTTCTGGCCGCGGGCATCGGAATGGGTATGGGATCATACAAGATCTCTTTTGCCCGCGTCTATGAAGTGATTCTCATCCATCTCACCAATCTCGGTGACGGACTCACCAGCCTCGACATGAAGGTCGTCTGGAACGAGCGTCTGCCCCGTCTCCTCTGTGCGATTTCCATCGGTCTGGGTCTTGGAGCAGCAGGTGCCGCGATGCAGAGCATGATGAAGAATCCCCTGGCCGACCCATACACCACGGGTATATCCTCCGGTGCGGGATTCGGAGCAATCCTCGCCATATGTACCGGGATCGCCTTCGTCAGCGGACCGTACGGAATCGTCGTCAACGCGTTCATCTTCGCATTGGTCCCCGCAGCGATCATCCTGTTCCTCTCCACCTTCAAAAAGGCCACCACCACCATGATCATCCTGGCCGGAATCGCCGTCATGTACATCTTCAACGCGATGCAATCCTACATCATGCTGATCTCCAGCGACGAGAAGACCGCGTCCGCTTTCGAATGGACGGTCGGAACCCTCAACAAGGCCAGCTGGGACAATTTCGGTATTATCTTCGGTGTGGCCATCGTCGGTTCCTGTCTCCTCTTCATGCTCGCCAGATATCTTAACGCACTCAACTCCGGAGACAACTATGCCAGGACCCTGGGAATCAACGTCGAGCACATACGCATCATCATCCTGATCATCATCTCGATCATTGCGGCAGGCATCGTCAGCTTCACCGGAATCATCGGATTCGTCGGTCTGGTCGGACCCCACATGGCCCGTATCCTGCTGGGATCCGATAACAAGTACCTGATCCCCGGATCGATGCTCACCGGCGCCACCCTAATGGTCGTGGCAGACATGTTAGCCAAAGCGTTCACCGCCACCCCGGTTCACATCGGAATCGTTACCGCACTGTTCGGCGGACCGCTGTTCCTGTACCTCATCATGAGGCAGAAGAAGGATTCGTGGTAAAATGGGAATCGAAGTCAGAAATCTGGGAGTCTCATACGGGAACCACTGCGTATTCAAGGACATCAACCTTGATATCAACGAGGCTAACCTCACCTGCATCCTCGGACCCAACGGGGTGGGGAAATCCACCTTCATGTACTGCCTGAACAAGCTGCTGAAACCCACGGAGGGTACGGTAACCATCAACGGGAAAGACGTAACCCAGACGTCCTTCAAGGAACTGTCGAAGATCATGAGCTTCGTACCCCATTCGGAGGATGCCACCTTCAGCATGTCGGTCATGGATACCGTGCTGATGGGGAGGCATCCCCACGCGGGAGCGGTCCTCACCAAACACGATCTCAAGATCGCAGCGGAAAACATCAAGCTACTCGGCATCGCTGATCTCTCCAACAGGATGCTCGACGAACTGTCCGCCGGACAGCGTCAAAGGGCCATGATTGCCAGAGGACTCTCGCAGGAGCCCAAGATCCTCCTGCTGGACGAACCCACGGCCAATCTGGATGTGAAATACCAGATGCTTGTCATGAAGATGCTGCGCGACATCGCACGCATCAAGAACATCACTGTCATCGTGATCTGCCATGACCTCAATGTCACCTCGATGTACGCCGACCGCATCATCCTAATGCACAACGGAGGCGTATATGCGGACGGCACCTCGGAGGAGGTTCTGACCGCGGAGAACGTGAAGAAAGTCTACGGCGTGGATTGCGAGGTCAGTACCCTCCAGGGCAGACCGCACGTCGCACTGCGCGACGGCAAAGAGGTCGATTCTCACATCATCGATCTGTCCGAGATAGTCGGTGACGACGGCTGTGCCGTAAACGACAAGGACATCGAGGAGATCGAGAACGAACTATCGAATGAGGCTCAGGAGGAGCTTCCGTGAACGATACGTACATAGAAGAGTTCCATGAGCTGTGGACGGGACGCGCCCAGAGCTACAGCGGGACCGTACTGTCTCAGATAGAGAACGGTACGTATGTCAGGTGGCTTGAGGAAGCGCTCAGAGACCTTCCCAAGGACCGCAGACTAAAGGTGCTCGATGTGGGCTGCGGACCCGGTTTCTTCTCGGTGATACTGGGGAGGCTGGGACATGATGTCACAGGCATAGATTACAACGAGGAGATGTGCAGGACCGCGACCGATAACTGCGACTCCTACGGCGTCCCGGCCACCTTCCTGACCATGGATGCGCACAATCTCAAATTCGAGGACGGTTCCTTCGATCTCGTAGTGTCCCGCGATGTCCTGTGGAACCTCGACGACCCCGGAAGAGTCTACGAGGAGATGCTGAGGGTCCTGCGCCCTGGAGGCAAGCTCACAGTCTTTGACGGCAACTACTACCTCTATGCCCATGACCGTGCCTATGAGAGCATGAACGTGGAGAGGCACATAGAGATCTATCACAAGGACGAACCCTGCTGCAGGGAACGTCTGCTCCGTGTGGCGGATATGGCAACCCGGCTGCCTGCTTCCAAAGAGAGGAGACCTCAATGGGATGCTGCCTACCTTATCGGCCTGGGCGCATCAAGGGTTTCCACAGTATCCTACCTGGACAACATGATCCAATTCAGTGAGAACGGAAGGACGGTGCATCTTCCGTTCATTTTTGCCGTATCAGCATTCAAAAAGGAATGATTCGACAGGCCCCGCACGGGGCCTGCCTGTTTCAGAAGTCTTCGGTGAACAGCCTGCTCTCGACCGGGTATCCCTTGATCGCCTTTTTCCTGGCGTTGATCTCGGATACCTCGACGAAACCACTGACCTTGATGACGGTTCCGCCCTGCTTCTCCACCATGTTGATGGCTGCCTTGATGTCCCTTCCGTGGGAGATCTGGTCGACGACCACGACGGCTTTGGTACCTTTCCTGATGAATCCCTCGGGAATGCCGACGGAGAAGGAACCACTGTTCCCCTCGATGTCCTCGGTCAGGTAACCGTCGGTGGGTTTCACGCAGGTGGTTATGATGAGCCCCTTCCCCATCCTCGCTGCCAGTGCGGCGGCGAACACGGTACCGGAGAGCTTGGTGGTGATGATGATGTCGAAGACCTCGCGCTCGTACATCTGGTAGATGTCCTCGCAGGCCTGGGCGAAGAGCCCAGGATCGGCGAGTATGGGCGAGATGTCGATGCTGGTCACGCCACAGCAGTTCTTCACGGCCTTGATGGCCTCCTCGAGTGTCGCCATGATATCACTCCGCACCGATGGTCAGGGCGGTCGTGAACGAGGTCTCGTCGAACTCATCGGATACGGATTTGGTGGTATCCGTGTATTTGGCGATGACGATGTAGTCCCCGGGCTGGTCCACCTTGAAGGTTACCTTGCCATCGGCACCACTCTTGGTCATGAGCAGGTCCTGCCATCCCCTGTTGAAGATGATGCATTTGGCGTTCGCCAGGGGCTTTCCCTCGTAAAAGATGCCCATGGTCGCATCGGAGCCCACCTTGAGGGTGGCTGCCTCAGGCATAACCTCCAGGGCCGCGTGCATGACGCTGCCGGGGTTCTTCCCGTCGCGGGAGATGATCCTCTTGGCCACCATGTTGTAGGCGGAGGAGAAGTTTACCTTGGAATAGTCGCGCTTGCCTCCTCTGTGCCACCCCTCGTCGTTGGTGACCCATACGGAATTGGAATCGATGTAGAACGTGTATACGTCGGCACCCTTGTCCTCGAAGGTGAACTTCCATCCGGAGGGCTTTCTGACAATCTCCCTCTCGGGGTTGGGGGCACGGCCGTTGTCATCATAGACCAGGGGATTGGCGTAGTCGGTGGGCATCGGCTTGTCGGGCATCATCTTGTGTCCGTAGAGTCCGTACACGTAGAACATGCCGTCCTCCTTGCCGACGGAGTCCAGCCACATCTCGTGGCCGTATGCCTGCCTGCTGTAGCTCCTCTCGGTCTCCTCGTCTAACTGGGCCTGTCTGATACTCATGTTTGCGTATTACGATTTTATTATTTAAGCATACGAATATCTAATGAATCTGAAAATTAGTAATATTATATAGAGGACAGCAAATGTACACACGTGAAGACAGGAATCATCGTTCTCGGGAAGAATTCCGCCAGCGCCGGCGAGCAGAAGGTCGTGGCCGAGTGCTGCAGATACCTCACCGAGCGCGGATACCGCAACGTGTATCCTGCCTTCCATTTCGGCGAACCGCGCTCTGACCGGGTCCTGAAGAGGATGTTCCTGGAGGAGGGCATAGATACGTTCTGCGTCCTACCCATGGCCGTGGCTGAAGGAAACCTCACGATATGGAACATGCCCAAGAGGATCGGCCTTCCCGACAATTCGGGTTCATGGACCATGATTGGGAAGCATGACGTGGCGATACGTTTCGCCACCGCCCTGGGCTATTCCAGATATCTCGCGTCCGCCATCGCAGACAGATTGGGGACGCCTTCCGACGATACGGGCGTCATAGTTTTCGCCCACGGCTCGAAGCTTTCCCTCTCGGAGAAGACCGCCGGGAGATATGCCTCATACCTTTCGGACTGTGGCTGGAAGGTCTCCTGCGCATTCTCCGAAACGGGCCCCATGACCCTCGCAGAAGCCGCGGAAAAACTGTCTTCCGACGGATGTGCCAGACTTCTGATTCTGCCCTTCTTCCTGAGTCCCGGGGGAAAGAGTTACCGGGATGCTATCGAAGAATTGGATGCCACAGGGAAGGAGTACGTCCTGACCCCTCCGATCTCGGAATACCGCGAGTTCCTGGAAATCACAGAGCACAAGATCCCCGAGGACTGGTGACTCAGAGGCAGACGATCTTCTCGATTAGTTCCTTGGTATTCCTGAGCTGTGCCAGCGCTGCGGAATCGGGGAATGCGTCCAAAAGGAGCTCGCCTTCCTTATCCGCCTTCACGACGTCGCGGTCGTAGGGGATTCCGATGGCCTTCGAGATGTCGATACCGACGATGTTGGCGACGAACCTCACATCGGAATCGTAATCGATCTTGTTGACAACCAGGAGGTTCTCCTTCACGCCCAGGTCGTCGGCGAGTTTCTTGACCTGCACCGAGACCTCGGAGGATTTGGCGGTAGGCTCGGAGAGGATGAGGTTGAGATCGAAGGAGGATGCCAATCCTCTTCCGAGCACCTCGGGTCCGGCCTGCGAATCGACTATCGCCACATCGTACTCTCCGATGGACTCCACGTAGTCGAGAAGTATCTTGATGACCGAGATGGCGGAGCAGAGGCATCCGTCGCCTCCATGCTGGAGGGCGCCCATGATGACGATGCGGATGCCGTCCTCGGTGACCACTGAGTGATCCTCCAGGATCTTGGCACCGGAAGCGTCGATGCCCTCTTCGAGTTCGTGGGAAATGTCGGCCTTGTCCTCGGTGATCGTGCAGACACTCTGATACGGCACTCCGAAGCTGAGCGCCAGATTCATGCTGGGGTCGGTGTCGAAAACGATGACGCGTTTCCCCTCGCGTGCCATCATGAGGGATACGGTGGTGAGGGTGGTGGTCTTCCCCACTCCGCCCTTGCCGGTGGCGATGATCTTCTTCAAACGATCATGCCTCGCAGGTCTCGAGAATAAGTTCCGTCATAATGGTGTCCACCTTGGTGATCCTGGCGTTGGGGACTTTCACGACCTTTCCGGCAGTGTTCATGAGAACGATGCAGTCGGGCTTGACAACGGTCTTGATCACAGAGGTCGCCACGATATCGGAGTCTTCGTGCCCGTCTACATACACCGTGAATTCACACATCTTCGTCACCTTGGTTGTTGGGTTTGAGTAACACGAATTTGAATTTAAAACATACGGCTGTAAGACTCCCCGAAGGGCCCTCAGGACCCTTCGTTGCTCACGATCGCGGAGATTTTATTGTATTCCGAGTGGGCCAGGTACATCAGGCAGAGCCCTCCGAACACGTGCACTATGACCATGCAGTAGATGATGTACTCGAAGGAGTGGTAGACATATGCGGCCACGGCGTACATTCCGAGCTTGACGAATCCCCAGAAGAAGTAGTAGTACATCGAGACCTTCGATTTCTTCAGGGCCTGCAGCATGGACGAACCGATTCCCATCAGTGCGCTGAAGGGTATGAGCAGAGTGGATATCTGAAGGGTCCAGATGAATTGCGGACGGAGCTCCTTCATGGAGTCCTCGTAGGTCAGGATGGACATCAGGGGTTCGGAGAAGACGAAAAGTACCACGGCGAATATCGCACTGTAGATAAGCACCCATTTCGCTGTGTACATGAACCCCTCCCTCATTTTCAGGAGATCCCTCTGACCATAAGCCGCCGAACATACCGGCACCATGGCGTTCTCGTAAGCCCTTCCGGGGAGGTTGATTATTGCGATGTACCTCCAGGAATAGTTGTAGAACATGACGGCATTAGTCCCGCCTGCTACGATGAGAAAAACACGCTGTATGAGATCGGTCGTGTTCGATACCAATGCCTGGACGGTCTTGGGGCCTCCGACATCGAGGACCTCCCTGCTCATCTCTTTGTCACGTCTGAACGAACCGCGGGTGAGCTTGACCGTCATCCGGTTCTTCGCATACCAGCTGAGTCCTATCGCCAGGGCGATACCTGCCGACAGGGCGGTGGACAGCCCCGCCCCGAAAACCCCAAGACCCAGACCGTAGATCAGGATGGGGTCAATGACCATGTTGAGGATGGCTGCGCTCATCTGGACAATGGTGGATTTCCTGGCTGCACCCTCGGCACGGAGGATCCCTCCTAGGATGGAATTGCACAGGAGAAGCGGCGAGAGGAAGATGAACGGTAGGATGTAGAGGAGGCATTCGTCGACGATGCTCTCCGCACCCATGATCAGAATCAGGGGCCTGGCGAATACCAGCACGAGTACCGAGGATACGACCGCACATAGGATTCCGAGCAGGAGCGAATTGGCCGCCAGCTTGTTGGCCGCCTCGAAATCGCCCCTCCCCAGGCGGAATGCGATGGTCGCGGTGGCGCCCACCCCGATTCCCAATCCGGCACACATCATCAGGCCATAGATGGGGGAGGAGGTGGCGACCGCAGAACTGGATACCGCACCCAGGCCGGAGACCCAGAACGTATCGACGAACTGGTTGAGCTCCACCACAGCCATGGCGATGAAGAACGCTAGCACCATGCTTCTGATTGCCTTCTTGGGTTCGCCGAGAAGGGTCTTCAGATTCTCGCTAGCATCGGTCATGGTCGTTCCCGATACCTGTAAACGTTCATACTATTAATAGCACAATTATCTAAAATCGTAACACTTATCTGTCAATACAGCCTGGGATGGAAAAAGAGAAAATGATGACTGTCTGAAAAGACCCAGACAGCCATTTTGAAATCAAACCTTGTTGCGGCAGACCAGCACGGGACAGTTGGAAAGCCTGACTACCTTCTCAGCAACGCTTCCCATAACGATCCTGCTGAAACCGGTACGTCCAAGGGTTCCGGTGACGAGGAGATCGTAATCCGCGGTAGCTTCCACAATCTTCACGGCAGGGTTTCCGGCCACTATCTTGGTCTCGAAATCGATGCCTGCCTCAGTGGCCTTGGCGGTCACATATTCCAGAATGTTGTCGCAGATCTGCTTCATGTAATCAACTTCGTCGGCGACCTCCTTCACGGCAGCCACGTTGCCGTATCCTCCGGGATCGAATACCGAAAGGGCGGTGAGGGTGGCACCGCACTCCTTGGCCATCGCAACCGCGGTGTCCACAGCGACCTTGTTGCTCTCACTTCCGTCGACTGCTACCAAAATGTGCTTAAACATAGTGCTGGAATCTCGTTCCACAGGTTTAAAAGGTTTCACGAAAACATCCTTAATCCCATTCCCGAAACGGATTTCATTCTCTGGGTTACGCGCGGGACCCCTCGCGGGCACGCATGCGCCCTCCTTATTATTTATAGATAAAACGATTGGCGGGATTCATACAAGGTGATCGAATGCATTTGAACGCAGAGCTTTACGTCAAGGATCTCCCCGGACAGCTGGTGGGCTCCCTCGAACCCATCTCCATGGTGGACGGGAACATCATCGGAGTCGTGCACGACCGTGAGAAAATCGTCAACCAGAGGATCCTCGTGAGCGTTACCTTCGAGGTGGCGAACTCCAGGAAGCTCGACGAACTCAAATCCATCTGGAAGTCCAGGGACATCTTCATCTCCAAGATCGGTTCCGTCTACGAGACCCTCACCAGCGAGTTCATGCTGGTCGGGGCCTTCAACGCCACCTACATCGAGAACCTCATCGACGAGGTATCCAAGATAGTCCATCTGGAATCCACCGACATAGCCTACTCCTCCGACAACCACTACAAGGACAAGCGCACCGCCATGATCACCGCCGAAGTGCGCACCGAGGAGGACCTCGACAAGCTCGACGAGTTCTTCGCCGAGGCCAGCGAGAAAGACGACATGATCTACATCAGGGGGCTCTGAGATGAGGGTATTCCTTTCCGGATTCGGAACCGTCGGCCAGGGATTCGCAGAGGTCATCAAGAGGCGCCGCGACTTCTTCGAGGATAAATACGGGGAGCAGCCCGTTGTCGTCGGAGTCATCGACTCCAAGACCTTCGCCGTCGACCAGAAGGGTCTGGACCTCGACAGGCTCGTGGCCAGGAAACAGGAGAAGAAGGGTGTGGGCGACGAGACCTACACCGATGCCCTCGCCGTCATGGACTCAGTCAAATACGACCTTCTGATCGAGGTCTCCCCCACCGACGTCGAAACCGGCGGCACCGGACTGAAGACGATCAGGCACGCACTCGAGTGCGGAAAGGACGTCATCACCGTCAACAAGGGTCCCCTGGCACTTCACTTCCACGACCTTATCGCACTCGCCAAGAAGAACGGATGCAAGTTCCGCTTCGAGGGTTCTGTCGGAGGCGCGATGCCCATCATCAACCTCTGCCACGAGAACCTCAAGGGGGAGAAGATCTCCTCCATCCGCGGTATCTTCAACGGTACCTGCAACTACATCCTCAGCAAGATGGACAACGGACAGCCCTTCGAGCAGGCGCTCAAAGAAGCACAGCAGCTCGGATACGCTGAGACCGACCCCACCAACGACGTCGAAGGATACGATGCGGCCACCAAGGTCGTCATCCTCGCCAACTCGGTGTTCCACAGGGATGTCGCCTTCAAGGACGTGAAGATCACCGGCATCACGGGCATAACCCCCGATGCCATCGCCCAGGCCAAATCACACAACATGGTGATCAGGCTGGTCGGAGAGATTACCGAGACCAGGCTCGAGGTCGCACCCCGTCTGGTCCCCATCGGACACCCCCTGAGCATCTCCGGAACCCTCAACATCGCCCAGATCGATGCGGATCTGGCAGGACCCATAACAATCACCGGCCGCGGTGCGGGAAAGATCGAGACCGCCTCGGCCATCCTCAGCGACCTCATCGCCATCATGAGCATGAGGAGCTGAAAACACAACAAAGGAAGTACCAAAATGACCGCCCCCAGCATGGATTCGAAAATCGTGGTGACTCTGGTCGGAAAGGACCACGCAGGTATCATCGCCGCCGTCTGCACATACTTCGCAGAGAACGACATCAACATCCTCGACCTCAGTATGACCACTGTCGAGGACTACATCAACATGATGATGATCGTCGACGTGAAGAACTACAAGAAGACCTTCCCCGGCCTGGTCAACGACCTGGACGCAGTGGGTGAGAAGGTCGGATGCAAGGTCTCCGCACAGAAGGCGGAGATCTTCAACATGATGCACAGGATTTGATTCCCATGCTCGACGTCGCAGAGATCCTCGAGACCAACCAGATGGTCGCATCGGAGAACCTCGATGTGAGGACAATCACCATGGGCATCTCGCTCCTGGACTGCATGACCCCTGACCTAGACCAGCTGTGCCAGAACATCTACGACAAGATCACCACCTGCGCCAAGGACCTGGTGAAGGTGGGTGACGAGATCGCTCTCGAGATTGGTATCCCGGTCATCAACAAGAGGGTCTCCGTGACCCCTATCGCCATCGTCGGCTCCAGCGCCTGCAAGACCTCCAAGGATTTCGTGAAGATCGCGGAGACCCTGGAGAAGGCCTCGCAGAAGATCGGCGTCAACTTCCTCGGAGGCTACTCCGCCCTTGTACAGAAGGGAATGAGCAAGGCTGACAGGCTCCTCATCGAATCCATCCCCGAGGCACTTTCCAAGACCGAACACATCTGCAGTTCCATCTCGCTCGGATCCACCAAGACCGGTATCGACATGGATGCCGTAAAGCTCATGGGCGAAATCGTGGTGGAGACTGCCAAGGCCACCGCGGACCGCGATTCGATCGGCTGCGCAAAGCTCGTCGTGTTCTGCAACCCCACTGATGACAACCCCTTCATGGCAGGTGCCTTCCACGGTGTGACCGAGGGTGACACCGTCATCAACGTCGGTGTCAGCGGACCCGGTGTCGTCAGGCATGCACTTACCAAAATCCACGGAGAGAACTTCGAAGTCCTCTGCGAGACCATCAAGAAGACCGCTTTCAAGATCACCCGTGTCGGTCAGCTCGTCGCCAAGGAAGCTTCCAAGAGGCTCAACGTACCCTTCGGTATCGTCGACCTCTCACTGGCCCCCACTCCCGCCGTCGGAGATTCCATCGCCGACATCATCCAGGAGATGGGAATGGAGTACTGCGGAGCACCTGGAACCACCGCGGCCCTCGCCATCCTCAACGACCAGGTCAAGAAGGGAGGAATCATGGCCTCCTCGTACGTCGGAGGTCTCAGCGGAGCGTTCATCCCCGTCACCGAGGACAGTTCCATGGCCAAGGCCGCCGATATCGGCGCCCTCACCCTCGAGAAACTAGAAGCTATGACCTGCGTATGTTCCGTCGGTCTCGACATGATCGCCATCCCCGGAGATACCTCTGCTTCCACCATCTCAGGTATCATCGCCGACGAGATGGCAATCGGAATGATCAACCAGAAGACAACCGCAGTCAGGGTCATCCCCGTCATCGACAAGAAGGCCGGCGACGAGATCGAACTCGGCGGTCTGCTCGGCAACGCCAAGATTATGCCGGTCAACCCCTACGGCTGCGCCGACTTCATAAACCGCGGCGGAAGGATTCCCGCTCCCATTCACAGTTTCAAGAATTGAGTAGGGTGGCTGGGTCAAGCCCCAGTCTGCCCTCTCACACCACCGTGCGTACCGCTCGGTACACGGCGGTTCAAACACCTTTCCTTCATCTTTTCCACATTGTCGAGAAGGTAATACATCCCCTTTACCCTCAGATATTCCGTGGTCAACGCATTCTTAATCGGAGAATAATTGGACGCTTTCCAGTATGAACTGTTGTAACTGACCCTGTATACATTGGACTTACACCAATCGAGCAAGCACCCAGGAATCGGATACTACCATGCAGGGGCAAGGGCCTTCAGGTTCTTGACCCTGTTCTTAGGAGTCTTCCACTGCTTGAAGATATACTGCCTGATTCTCCTGCGTATCCAGGCGTCGAGCTTTCCCGTTCTATCTTTCCCCAGTCCGACAGCGAAATATCCCAGCCATCCCCGTTCGTAGGTCTTCAGCTCTCCCAGTATATGTTCGAGTCTCCTACCGCGATTGCGCTTGGTTATCTCTCTGATTCTCTTCCTGAATCTCTCCAGGCTCGAAAAGTGGACAGTTATACCCACCTCCCTGGATCGATAGAATCTGAATCCCAGGAACTTGACCGTGTCGGCTCTGCCGACAACGGTCTTCTCCTGGTTCACCCTGAGTCTGAGTTTCCCTTCCAG
>Ga0256405_10002446_pt1 | contig 42720 bp, 39 predicted proteins | sample RumenRJG_02DNA_FD_189096 | JGI IMG/M metagenome (GOLD analysis project Ga0256405, IMG submission 189096) | Bovine rumen microbial communities from Lethbridge, Alberta, Canada - RJG_02 | ecosystem: Host-associated > Mammals > Digestive system > Stomach > Rumen | place: Canada: Alberta... | reverse complement strand
GATTCATGTGTGGGTCATTTCCCACAAAGATACAAATTCAAATCCGTTCTCTCGAAAAACCTCTGCAATTAATTAACTCACAATAATTTCAAAGAACTTTCACTGATTTTTAGTGGACAGCAATGTTATCTTTTGACATTGAACAGAGTGACTTACAGCGAATTTCATAGCGAAACATACCGAAGTGCCACTCCAGTAATGAATTTGCAAATATAAGATTTTTTTTGAAATCATTAAAAAATAGCACCACAACAAAATAATTTTTGCCACATGACGTTTTTTGAGTAATTTTGCACCGCAAATTATAATTTCAACAGATGAAAAAGACGATAGCAATATTCGGCCTGACACTATTCATTGTCAGCCTATTGAATGCACAAGACTATATTGTACCCGAGGAGACGTGGTACCACACCGAAGTGCTCGGAAGCAACTATCACGGCTATGTCTTCAACAAGGAATGGAACGTGGACATCATGGTCGAGAACCAGGACGGACGCTTCACGCCCGAAGACATCGACATCGCCAAGGCCGAGAAACTGATGCAGAAAAAGCTCGCTTTCCTCAACCGCAACCACGAGAACCAGGAAGGCATGTGCCCCATCATCGATGAGCACATCCGCAAATACACACGCCAGTATGTGGGATTCACCGACATCAACGGTGCCAAAATCATCTGGATCAACGCCGTATGGGACGACAATATGGCCAAACAGCTCTCGCAGGACATCGTGCGCACCGAAGGTGGCTGTGGACGCTACTGGAGCATCAAGGTGAACCTCGACACCGAAAAGGTCTACGGCTTGGAAGTCAACGAATCGGGCGACGTCAAATACATACCTCGCGTCAAGAAGCCCGGCCCGCGCATCAGCAAACCACGCAACGAACACAAGGTGCAGCGCATACGCAAAACCGGTATCATGCACAACCCTGCCGAAGTGACTTTCTGACTTCGTCCTGAGACGTAACCTTGTACGAAAACGAAGTCCTGCCTTCGTAGCCAAGGCTTGCACCTTTGCGGCCTCAAGCCTGCAGAACAAACAGAAAGTTAAAGGCGATCACGGCAATTCGAGTAATTCGCGTTTTCGCATGCAAAACAATTAAAAGTAAAAATATTATTCGCCCAATTCGCTTAATTCGCCGTTAAAAAAAGTCATTCGCGTTTTCGCTTGCAAACAGTTAAAAATAAATAATGTTCGCCCAGTTCCTTGAAAAAGCCTTCATCCTGAAATTCCTGAAATTCTGCGTCGTTGGAGTTTCGGGAACCGTCATAGATTTTGGACTCACATGGCTTTGCAAAGAGATTTTCAAAATCCCCAAGTTCCTTGCCAACGCCATAGGATTTGTTGTAGCAGCTACAAACAACTACATCCTCAACCGCATCTGGACTTGGGGCAGCACCAACGAACAAATCGGCATCGAATACACAAAGTTTTTTTTCGTCTCGCTTATAGGACTGGGCCTCAACACACTGATTCTATACATCTTCAACGAGAAGATAAAGATGAACTTCTATGTCTCTAAAGTAATCGCCACCGGATTTGTGATGCTCTGGAACTTCTTCGCCAACAACTATTTCACTTTTGCAGTATGAACCTCAAAAACATCTCTTTAGCATTACTGCTAATCCTATTCTCCTCCACAGCCTTCACACAAGAAAAACCTCTCAAAGTCCGCCCCGACGCATTCCCGCCCGTCGAGGAATACGGCGACACCAAGGCCCTGCAGATGGCCAACACCGTCGACGAGATGGCCAACTGGGACCGCTACCCCACCTACGAGACTTACCTGCAGATGATGCAACAATGGACCGAGAAATTCCCTACGCTGTGCCACGTCGACACCATTGGCACAAGTGTTCAGGGACGACTGATACTCAGCATGTACATACAGGTCCAAACCTTCGACGAGATGTACCGCCCCGAGTTTTTCTACACCTCCACCATGCACGGCGACGAAATCACCGGATTCGTCATGATGCTTCGGCTTATCGACACCCTGCTCAACGGATACGGCAACAACCAACAATACACCGACCTCATTAACCGCACGCGCATCAGCATCAACCCGCTCTCCAACCCCGACGGCACCTACCGCTCGGGCAACAACACCGTGCAGGGCTCGGTCCGCTACAATGCCAACAACGTAGACCTCAACCGCAACTTCCCCGACCCCTTCGGCACAGCGCCTATCAACCCGCAGCAGGTGGAAACCGCCGCAATGATCGAATATGCACAAAACCACAATTTCCGGCTCAGCGCCAACCTGCATGGCGGCAGCGAAGTGATGAACTATCCCTGGGACAGCTACACCTCTGCCGAGCAGCCACACCCGCACCGCGACTGGTGGATCGAGGTCTGCAAACGCTTCGTCGACACCAGCCGCAACTACAGCAACAGCCACTTCCGCGACGTCTCCAACTCAGGCTACATCGCCGGTGGCGACTGGTACGTAATCCCCAACGGCCGGCAGGACTACATGAACTACTACCACAACTGCCTGGAGATGACCATGGAAGTTTCTACATTAAAGAAACTCAGCAGCAACCAGCTTCCCGAATATTGGCGTTTCTTGCAGCACTCGCTGGTCAACTATATCGGGGAGATCCACTCTCTTCCCAACGGCACCAACGCCATCAGCGACATCGTCAAGCCGACGCTCCGCGTCGTTCCAAACCCGACACGCGACAGAATCCTCATCGACAGCGAGACCTCCGAACCCGTGCTGATTTTCGACATGCGCGGACACTGCGTAATCGAAAGACCTGCCGGAACACGACTCATCGACCTGCAATCACTGCCCTGCGGCATCTACATCCTGCGCTGCGGCACCAGCACCGCCAAAGTGGTCAGACAATGAGGTACCGACACGTCTCCGTAGCCATACCCGTATTGGCGGAATACAAAAACCTGCCTCGGCTTGTCGAAGCTCTCCTCTCCCAAAGTTTCAAGAACTTCGACATCTATATTTGCGTCAACAACCGCGAAGGGTGGGCCGACGACGGCGACGGACAGCACAGTGCCATGTACCACGACAACCAGAAGGCACTGCAATACCTGCAAAGCCTCGACGTCGGACAGCCTCTCACCGTCATCGACCGCAGCAGCCCCACCAAAGGGTGGCAAGGCAAACAACACGGCGTCGGCTGGGCCCGCAAAACGCTCTACGATGCCATTGCCGCCACGCACGACAACGACGAACTGATTGTCAGTCTCGATGCCGACACCGAATTCTCCGCATCATACTTGGAAACAGTCTGTTCGGCCATGAACAGCGCCCCGCACCATAGCGCCCTGTGCCTACCCTACTACCACCTCCTCAGTGGCGACGACACCCTCGACCGCCCCATGCTGCGCTATGAAATCTACATGCGTCACTATCTGCTCAATCTCCTGACAATAAGCAGCCCATACGCCTTCACTGCACTCGGCAGCGCAATGGCATTCCCCCTTTGGGCCTACAAGCGGGTGGGTGGCATCACTCCCCTGCAAGGCGGCGAGGACTTCTACCTGATGCAGAAATTCGCAAAAACCGGACGTGTGTTATTATCTTGCAACGAGGTTGTTAGACCGCAAGGACGCCCCTCGCTGCGTGTACCCTTCGGAACAGGCCCAGCCATCGCCAAAGGGCTTAATTCCATGGATGTTACTTATCCATTGTATCCCGTCGAGGGATTTCAGGCCGTTGCCGACACCTATGCCCTGTTCGACAAGTTGTACGACGAAGACGTAGAGACGCCTATGAGCGATTTCCTTCGTCAGCAACTCAAGACAGGCAACCTCTGGCAGCCCCTGCGCAAAAACTTCAAAACAAGGGATTTATTCATACATGCCTGTCAGGAGCGTGTCGACGGGCTGCGCATTCTTCAATTCCTGAAAACATTCCCGGTGCGCAGGGCTGAAGCGGAGCTCGAAACACTATGCAAACTCCATGGAATCAGCATGCCAACCGACTTTAATTTCCGTTCCTCATCCGTCGCCGACATCGACAAAGTGCGTAACGGACTGTTCCATTTGGAACAAAAGATGCGTTTTGAAAAAAACAACACAATAAAATAGTCTTTTCGACGTTGAAAAGAATTATTCAGATTGTTTCATCACTTAAACAGATATACAATATGACGACACTCGACGCCACAACCCTGGCAAACGTAAAAACATGGCTCGAAGGAGCATACGACGAAGATACCAAAGCCGCCATCCGCAAGATGCAGGCCGAGAACCCCGAGGAACTCAACGAGAGTTTCTACCGCAGCCTCGAATTCGGCACGGGCGGTCTTCGCGGCATCATGGGCGTTGGCACCAACCGCATGAACCGCTACACCGTCGGCATGGCCACACAGGGCCTCGCCAACTACGTGAAAAAATGCTTCCCCGGCGAAGAGCTGAAAGCAGCCATCTCGCACGACAGCCGCAACCACAGCCGCGAATTTGCCGAAATCACCGCCAACGTTTTGGCAGCCAACGGCTTCACCGTCTATCTGTTCGACGACATGCGTCCGACACCGGAGCTCTCATACGCTGTCCGCTATTTCAAATGCCAGACGGGTGTGATGCTCACCGCCTCCCACAACCCCAAGGAATACAACGGCTACAAAGCATACTGGAACGACGGATGCCAGCTGGTTCCGCCTCACGACACCAGCGTCATCGACGAAGTGGAGAAAATCAAGTCGCTCGACGATGTGAAATGGACTGGTGGCGAAACCCGCATCAAGACCATCGGAGCCGAAGTGGACGAAGCCTTCATGCAACAAATCGAGAAGAACGTGATCCACCCCGAGTGCATCCGCGCCAACCACGACATCAAAATCGTCTACACCCCGCTCCACGGCACCGGAATCAAGCTGATACCCACCATGCTCGAGCGGCTCGGATTCACCAATGTCAACGTCGTCAAGGCACAGGCCATCCCCGACGGCAACTTCCCGACGACCCCATCGCCCAACCCCGAGGAGCATGCAGCCATGAAGATGGCCGTCGACCTGGCCAAAGAAATCGATGCCGACATCGTCTTCGCCAGCGACCCCGATGCCGACCGCGTGGGCGTTGCCGTCAAGAAACCCGACGGCCAGTGGATGCTCCTCAACGGCAACCAGACCATGTCGGTTCTCATCTACTACCTGCTCAAAGAGTGGAAAGACCAAGGCAAGCTGACCGGCAAGGAATACATCATCAAGACCATCGTCACCAGCGAGCTGCCTGCCGACATCGCCCACCGCTATGGCGTCAAAGTCTACGACGTGCTGACCGGATTCAAATGGATCGGCGCAAAAATCCTCGAACTCGAAGGCAAAGAGACCTTCATCGGTGGCGGCGAGGAGAGCTATGGCTACATGATTGGCGACTTTGTGCGCGACAAGGATGCCGTGGGAGCATGCTCCATGATTGCAGAAATCGCAGCATGGGCCAAAACAAACGGGAAGACCTTCTTCGACGTGCTCGTCGACCTCTACAAGGAATTCGGCTTCTACAAAGAAGGACTCCTCAGCGTTGTCCGCAAAGGCAAGAGCGGTGCCGAAGAGATACAACAGATGATGAAGGACTACCGCACCAACCCGCCCAAGCAGATCGACGGCAGCCCTGTGGTCCGCATACGCGACATCAAGACCCTCGAAGACAAAGACTTGACGACAGGAAAAGTTGAAAAGATCAACCTCCCGTCGAGCAACGTGCTGCAGTTCTTCACGGCCGACGGCAACAAGGTCACGGTACGCCCCAGCGGCACAGAGCCCAAAATCAAATTCTACTTCGGAGTGAAAGAAAATCTCAGCAAGAAGGAATATTTCGACCAGACCAACGCCAACCTCGACGCCAAGATTGAAGCCATCAAGAAATCGATGGGGCTGGTGTAAGTTGTTTTGTTAGGCATTTTAGGCTGGATTAGGCTGAATTAGGCTGAATTAAGCATATTAGGCTGGATTAGGCATATTAGGCAGTCTAAAATGCCTAAATTGCCTAAATTGCCTAAACTGCCTAAATTGCCCAATCAGCCTAATCGACCTAATCAGCCTAATCGACCCAATCAGCCTAATCGACCTAAAAACATCCAACCGACAAATACAACAAGACGATGGACAATTCCTTCCTGCCTCAAAACAAGAATTACCGTTCGTTGATTGCTTTCCAAAAGGCTGAGTGCATATACGACATCACCTACTATTTTGCCCACAAATATTTGAAGGTTGGCGACAGGACAATCGACCAGATGGTTATGGCGGCACGGTCGGGCAAGCAGAATCTGGCGGAAGGCAATATCGATGGTGTGACTTCGAAGGAAATGGAAATCAAACTGACCAACGTCAATAGGGCATCATTGCACGAACTTTTGTTGGACTATGAGGATTATCTTCGAGTCAGGGGACTGGCGCAGTGGGGGAAAGATGACCCCCGCTCAATACAAACGCGTCGTTTCTGTGCCAAGCATAACGACTCTGAGACTTATAGAAAGAAAATACAAGATCGCAGCGACGAGGTTATTGCCAATATAGCTATTACATTGATTCATCAGGCCGACACTTTGATTGTCGGCCTGATTGAATGGCTGAAGCGCAACTTTAAGGAAAACGGCGGAATAAAAGAAGAAATGTACCGAGCCCGCAAGGATTGGCAACGGCGGAATGGATGAGGGGGAGATTAGGCATTGAAGGCTAATTGGGCAAGTTATACGTTTTAGGCTAATTAGGCATACTAAGCCGCCTAACCTGCCTAACCTGCCTAAATTGCCTAACCTGCCTAACTCGCCTAAAAAAGAACGCACCATAACAGCAACCCGAAAGCCACGTTATGCAGAATGTTATATTTTTACTAACTTTGCAATCATATATCCTATGCTTGTAATCAACACAATTCTATGAAAAACAAATCGTTTTCCAAACGACTAAGCGGAAGGGTCATCCTGATTGTGGCTATAATTTTCGTCGTAGGCCTTGTAGTGGTTGGTATCACCTCCAACAATCTTATAGCCGAAGAAGCCGAAAACTCCACACGTGCCATCCTTCACGGCACAATCAGCGATTTCGAGATGCCGCTGACCGAAGTAGAGATATCGACACGCACCGTGGCAGCACTCATGGTCACGACCACAGAGGTGGATATTGCCGAGCAGATCATTCAGCAGACCGTGGCCCTCGACTCGCTGATCTGTGCCGGCGCGGTAATGGTACCCACCGCCGAAGGCCCTGCCGTGCTCTACAGCTACGAGGACAGCAACGGCACAGTAAGGAGTTTCAGACAAAAAGGAGGCTGGGCTGACGACTCATGGGCAAGCCGCTGCATGGCGGCAGCACAGAAATACCGCCGCCCCTTCTGGGCACCACCCTACATGGCTGAAGGCGACCGGCGAATGCTTGTCACCTCCTATTGTCTCCCCGTGTTCCGCAACGAGGGGGGCGACAGCACGCTGATTGGCATAGTGACCTCCGAACTGCCCATCGAATGGATGGAGACGCGCTGCGAGAACCTCAAGCCCTACAACAACTCGATGACCACGGTGGTCTGTGGCGACAAGTTAGTCGGCATTACAGATACCAACATCATTGCACAAATCAAACAGGCCATCGCACAGAACGAAGACCTCCGCGCCTTGGAAGAGGACCTGAAGAAGGGCAAAGACAGCATCCGCCGCTTCTGGTCGGGCACGAAGCTCAACTTCGTCGTTTTCGGTCCGCTGCACAACGGCTGGATGGTCTCAATCACATGCCCCTACAAAGAGGTGCTCATGCGCTCCAGCAAGATGCACGTGAACCTGATAATTATCGGCATACTGGGAATAGTGCTGCTCTACTTCGTCTGCCGCCGTACCATAAAGCGCATGACGCGCCCCATCACCGAACTCTCCGATGCCGCGCTCCAGATGGCGCAAGGCGACTTCAAAGCCTCGCTGCCCGAAATCAAAAGCCAGGACGAAATGAAACACCTGCGCGACTCTTTCATCTTCATGCAGAACTCCATAACCGACTACATCAACGAGCTGAAAACCACCACCGCCGCCAACGAGCGCATGGAGTCGGAACTCAACGTTGCACGCAACATACAAATGGGTATGCTCAACCGCAACTACCCCGACAACCTCCACGCCATGCTTGTCCCTGCCAAAGAGGTCGGAGGCGACCTCTACGACTTCGTCCTTCGCGACAGATCCCTCTACTTCGCCGTGGGCGACGTGTCGGGCAAAGGCGTCCCCGCCTCGCTCATGATGGCCATCACACGTGCAGCCCTCCGCTTCGTCGCCAGCATCGACCAACCTATCAACACCATCGTCAGCCGCATCAACAACAGCGTCACCGACTCCAACAGCAACAACATGTTTGTCACACTCTTCGTCGGTCGCATCAACCTCGACAACGGACACATGGAGTACTGCAACGCCGGCCACAACCCCATCATCATCATCCCACCCCACGCCGGCCCCTACTTCCTCAAAGCCAAGGCCAACCTGGCAATAGGCATCTTCGAAGACTTCCCTTACGAAGCCGAAACCATCGACATCGCTCCCGGCACTCGCATCATTGCCTACACCGACGGCATCAACGAAGCCGAACGTGCCGACAAATCGCTCTTCGGCAACCAACGCCTCCTCTATTGGGCCTCCACACCCAAGGCCCGCGACCGCTCCCTCTCCGAAAAAGACATTGTCGAAGACCTCTACGCCACCGTGAAAGAATTTGTCGGCGACAACCCCCAAAACGACGACATAACCATCCTGAGCTTTAGTCTTTAAACCTTTAACCTTAATTTCAGATACAAAACCATTGTCCCTTTCACTCCCCCTTCACTCCCCCTTCACTCCCCTTTCACTCCCCCTTCACTCCCCTTAACCCTTTAAACTTCAACCTTTATATGAAAAAACGTTTCAACCCCATAAAGGACAAAAGCAGCGAAATCATCGAGTTCCTCATGTCCTCGCCCGACATGCCCGACGACGAGGCGCTGCGCTTCAAGCTCCGGCTCTCCATCGAAGAGGCCGTCGAGAACGTGGTCCGCTACGCCTACGACGGCGGCATCGGATGGCTCGAGGCAGGCACAAGCCTCGACCACGACAGCCTCGTCCTCACCATCGAACTGCGCGATGCCGGCATACCCTTCAACCCCCTCGAAAAAGAAGACCCCGACATCACCCTCGGCGCCAACGAGCGAGAAATCGGCGGGCTCGGCATCTTCCTCTGCAAGAAGATGATGGACTCCATCAGCTATCGCTACGAGAACGGGAACAATGTGCTCACCATGAGCAAAAAAATCTGATTGTAACGCTCCCAATATTCAGACCGCTGATATGCGGAAGTTTCCACTAAGGGAGACACCTGTAAATCGCCTGCATTTTTAATAGTTCAGCATCATTATCCATCTACAAACCAATACGTTTAGAACAGCTCTGACAATTACAGGAAATCTCTAATAGTTGAACAATGTTTTCATTTATCGCCTTCGGCGAGAAATTATACAAATTGAATAATTAAAATTTTGCAGATTTTGTTATTAATTTGTCCGATTTCTGCTCGAAGAGCATTTGAAGAAGGTGTTCGGAATGCTTGAGACATTTTGGTCGCTTCGCTCAAAATATTTCAAAAATCAGCTTCAAAATAAAAAAAGTCGTAACTTTGCACTCGCAAAACCAAGAAAACGAAAACATTGATTTTTATTATGAAAACAGCAACAAAACATCTTCACATCATTTTAATAGGCTTAAGCATGATTCTATTTGCATCATGCCATGAGGAAGAAACCTACGAACCCGAAATCAAGATTTACAGGTTCGGAAACACAAGCGGACATAAGGTAAAAATCGAATATCCAAACATAACAATTGATGTTCCATTGCATCAATTTGTCGACATAAACTCTGACGATATTAACACCTCTTCCGGTTGGGCCAATCTCATATTCGACGACACACTGACCATCAGACATTTTGTTTACGAAGTCATTGACTCTACACAAGAAAGCTTCTATGGAGGACCAGCCCATGTCGCCATGTTATATCCTCCAAACCACAACGTCATAATCTGCTATTTCCGTCCAGACTACCACGAAGGCAATAAAGCAATCCGCGAATATGTAGTCACTCCTTTAGACTATCAGATCGCCATACAGTATCACGATTCAATACCACCAACAACAAACATAAAAGCATTATGAAGTGCATAGCTGCACCTCGATCAATCATATATCCCCACAGGCAACTATATCATTCGCACACAGACCTCCGACGGCAAGACCCACATCGGCCGATTCGCAAAGAAATGACCGCCCCGTCGAAATTCGTTTCTCTTTTCTCCCGATTTGTAAAACGCAATATGGTACGCAAGCATCCCTGCTTGCGAAAAACACATTTCCCTTTGTCAATTGAAAAAAATGTCGTAACTTTGCACTCGAAAAACCACTAAAAACCACCATCATGAAAAAAACAGCCATCACTTTTTCCGTATTTACGGCTATCGCCGTATTATCCTATTGCCAGGACAACGCCCTGCCAAGATGAAACTGGATAATCCAAATTAGAGGTACAGCTGGTACATTGTATTGATTTAGATATGCAAAATGTCAAAAATAGCTTTCATTTCTTTGATCAGGAATTGCCAGATATTGGCCAGGAATTAACCAGAAATTATTTTTATTGAACGTGAATGTCCGTGAATTACCATAAATGTCAAATGAATCGGACTAAATACATACAATTCTAATCTACAATAATATGGAAATGTCATTTTTCCCCAAAAAAATCAGGACTATATTTATTATCGCTTTATGTTGGTGTTTTTTTTCGTGTCAACCTGATTATGAGGAATGGTATACACCTGCATATCTAATTGTTCAATTTAAGGAAGGAATGGAGCATTATTCCGATAATGCTTGGGTGTGGAAGCCTGACTGGAGTAAGCCTTATTATGGGAAGGATTGGTTGCAGCCTCTGTATCCATTGGGTAACGGCTATTATATAAGTATCTATCCTGATTTTTATCCTGATCTTGCAGAGTCGGACAGTACTGTTTTTCTATCAACAACTCGAGAGGAATGGAACGCCGGCAACAAAGAGATTAGCAACAGTCTTATGTTGAATAGACTTTATGATGCTTTATATGACAATCATATTTGGATATCCATAGAGGAAAGGGAACACCTCTGGTCTTATTTAACAATAGAGAAAGACACACTTAATCATAGATATATTGCCTGGGCTGATACTGCTTGGTTCCGTTTGAATGTATTGAATATGCCTATAGACCAAGGGCATTTTGTTCATTTTTAATAATTTTGCCTGATATAAAAAAAAACATAATAGTAGTTCTTTTTCGGCCGATTCGCAAAGAAATGACCGCCCCGTCGAAATTCGTTTCTCTTTTCTCCCGATTTGTAAAACGCAATATGGTACGCAAGCATCCCTGCTTGCGAAATAAACATTTCCCTTTGTCAATTGAAAAAAATGTCGTAACTTTGCACTCGCAAAACCATAAAAACCACCATCATGAAAAAAACAGCCATCACTTTTTCCGTATTTACGGCTATCGCCTTCTACATCATCGACCTACAAAAACAAATCAACGAATTGAAAAAACAACAAAAATAAACAACTATGAAAACCAAGGCAATTATAGTATTTTTTTTACTGAGTATTATCTTCACCGGATGCAGAAAACCAACAGAGTGTAAAACGTCACATTGGCCAGACCCCGGCGTGACAATCTCATGGGATGGGTGTAATGATGTCAAGACTTTGAAAGCGTATTTTGATTGTCACGACAGCGCAATCATAATTAATAAATATAGAAATATAGAGGTGTGTGGCTATATAAAAAAGGACCGCCTAACACATATGTTGGCAATATGTTCTGATGCACTAATGACGCCGGAAAATAACATACCAATCTACTTCCCAGATGGTGCACCATGGCCATCGTATGACACTACCTGTATGTCAAAAGTGACAGCCTATATATCCGCGCCCATCGATTGGAATGAGGTATGTTGCAATTGTAAATTGCTTTTAGATATTATAAAGATTGAGAAGTTATGAAATGCACACTATTACATCGCACGTCACCGCCACCTGCCCGACATCCCCTCGGCAGCGGAGGTGGAACAGCAAGGCGTCGACCTTGGCCAGATGAATGCCCTGCTGCTGCAGAAAGTCGAGGAACTGACACTCTATATCATCGACCTTCAGAAACAAATCAACGAACTGAAACAACAAAAATAAAAGAATATGAAAACCAAGGCAATTATAGTATTTTTTTTACTGAGTATTATCTTCACCGGATGCAGAAAACACGAATGCAATGCGCTCTCGTGGACAGACTACAATACTGTCGAGGATGTATGGTGTAATTTTAAGTATTTTGAAGAAGAGAACAAAACACATATTGGTGATACTCTGAAAGTATACGGGTGGCTTGTCGACAGCAATAAGTATTGGTATATGACTATGACATCTGTGAAAGAACTACAATTTTCCCACGAAGGTGATGTAATATACAGTAATCCATGGGTCAATCTTTATATACGATACCCCGAGTCACAACTATCATCAATCCATTACGATTCTACAATATATGTTTTAGGCACAATCTTCTATAATAAAGATATTGAAGTACTTAGCATAAATGTTGCAGGTCAGATAACGAATAAGCCATGAAGAAAATTGCATTCTTGTTTTTCTTGGTGAGTTTTTGCCATATTAAACCAAACTGTCAGCAAGTAACATATCAAGAAGCAATAGCTGTTGCCAAATCCGAACTCCGTTACACAAAAGGTCTTTTCGTAGAGATAACAGATGTACATACTTTTGACAGTAATGGTCACACTTTACTTTATGAAGTCGTCATCGACCTTCAGAAACAAATCAACGAACTGAACCGACAAAAATAAACAACTATGAAAACCAAGGCAATTATATTAATGATCTGCTGTTTTTTCCTGTATAACTGCGGCTCAAAATGCGATGGGTACGCTCCTGAAAACGTCAAGATTTCATGGACGGAATATAACACAGAACGAGCTGTAAACAAATATTTCAAATATCCTAAAACAGCGGCACTTCACAAAAACGATACCGTTTTGATTTGCGGATATATTTTGGGGGAAGACGACACTGGATACTATCGCTCTTTATATGAGAAGCCAGTTAGATTTTTAAATGATGACGGTGAGGAAATGTGCATTGTAGTGGTTGATATAACGGACGACCCGGATGACCGTTTTGACGGAAGAGCCCACCCCGGAAGACATTACAGTCCAATATTCGGTTCGTTGGAACAAATGGAATGGCTAAAAAACTATAAAGCGGGCACGAAAATATTCGCAAAAGTATTCTGTGCAGCATCCGACCCTATGGATGACAGCGGATGTACTTGGATCGTTAAAATGCACGCTATAAGTTTTTCAACAGAAATATGATAAGCTATGAAAAAAACTATAATCATACTCGACCTACAAAAACAAATCAACGAATTGAAACAACAAAAATGAGAAGAATTATTATATTTATTGTTATTTGTTCTTTTGCCACATATAGTTGCAAAGATTCAGAAACAAATGTGCCAACATTTCTTTTCGAAATTGTGGAAGAACAAGAATCTGATATTGTTGACGTTTCATCGTATAACTATCATGGCGAAACCGTATTTCTGCTGTCTGTAAAGGACCAATTCAGTTCCGACTACGGTATTGCTAAAGCATTATACAACAAAAAAGGATACTTGATAGGACTGGCCTACTTTTCAATGTCAACACATCTGAACTGGTCTCCTGGATTGGAAGATTTTGAGACTGCCGCCGAGTTCACAGCTCTGCTTTGGCGTAATGGAGTATGGTATATTTAAGCGACACACAACAAAAATCATCAAAAAGTCAGGCAAAACGACATCCCTAAAATTTGAGAAACAATGAGCACAAAACGTTGTTATCCTTTTCTGATTCTATGCTTGTTCTTGTCTTTTCGGACATTTGCACAAGACAGCTCCCCCTTGTCACATGGATATAGCTTCGGTCTAATGGCTGGTGTGAACTCTTACGACAGGTGGCATCTTTTTTTTCCAAGTTTTCTTATTGCTGACGCTTCGTCTCCGTCTGAGGGATATTCGTCGGTATTCGAAGTGGATATATGCGTTTTCAAAGATATATCGAATTATTGGAGATTGACAGGCGGTTTGTCGTTCCAGCATTCAAACACGTTCAAGCAAAACGACAATATATGGCTGTATGGTGGACAGTTCCACCAAAACTATTTGGCTATTCCAGTCAGTATCGAACATTGCAAACATAATTTATATTTTGGGGCTGGTATGGAATTGGCATACGAGATGTATCGTAGCAGCACATCGCATTATCCTGTTGGCGTTGTGAGAGCCTCTCATTTTTTTCTGGCCCCTATTGTCGATATCGGATGGAACTTCCCGTTGCCAAACGGAAAAGACCTACAAATAGGTTTCCGGACCTCATGTGGAATTCTCAGATATTACAATTATAATGAGCAGTGTGATTTAATGCCAGAGGAGAGACACTACAATAGATATCATGCGATGCCAACTATGCTTCTGTATTCTAAGCTAAATTTCAAAACACGTTAACTGCTGGCGGCCGAGCCGTCAGCGGTGCATGCATATATTGGCAGCATATTCTGAATTGCGTTATAGCGACTGCGTGCTCGGTCGGCTTAGGAACTGACAGGATAGTCAAGAAGAATACTTTCGTAGCATTCGCACATACGAACAGAAATAAAAAAGTCGTAACTTTGCACTCGCAAAACCACTAAAAACCACCATCATGAAAAAAACAGCCATCATTTTTCCGTATTTACGGCTATCGCCTTCCACATCATCGACCTGCAAAATCAACAAACTGAAAAACAATAAAATAGAAGTTATGAGAACTATTATCTTGACAATGACTATTGTTTTACTATTAGCTGGTTGTAAGAAAAACGACTGTGTTTCTTGGGAAAACCCAGAATATGGAAACATTGTTATTGACACTTCAGAATATATAGATGCCTCAGATTTGGCAAAGAAATATAATATTATTTATAGCGAGAACAACTGTGATGACACAAGGCTTAGGGAGTTGCTAAACATTAACGGTAAAAAAATAAAACTATGTGGATGTCTAAGGTATAATATTTTATGGAGCAGTAATGCTCTTTACACCATAGGTGAAATGCACGACATCCCATTAAATGGTCATCTGATGGATGACCTCCCGCACGACAGCACATTATATTATGTTACGGGTGTCGTAGATGTCACGAGTCTTTCGACCAATATGTACTTCAAAAAGAACAATAAGAATTCCTATTACGAAAATACTGTCCTAATTACCATTTCTCCAGTTAGTTATTATATAAAATAACCAGTGCTATGAAAAAGACAGTCCTAATATTATTGCTTACATGCCTTTTTTTCAGCATTAGTGCACAACAGTTAACTCGTTCAGAAGTTATTGCTGTTGCAAAGACGGAGATGCTATACACCAAGGGCGTCAACACTGAAGTCTCAAGCATTTATTCTTTCGATAGCAATGGATACAAATTGCTATATGAGAATGTAAGCGACAATTTTTCACCAGAGAAAAACCAAGGTTTTTCTTCTACACGATACTACAAAAACAACCATTCCTGTTTTTGGGCAAAAACCTTAGCCGTCATATCTGGAGTATCGTTTGTCACTGGAACTTGTTTCATCGCGTGGGCCAGAGGCTATGATTATAACAAAGACCATTACAGAACAGATGGAGAGGGTCCAGTTGATCTGACAGTGCCATTCAATACAGCCATAGGGCTTTTGTTTTACACCGTTTCTGTCGGGACTGCCATCCCCGCAATCGTGCTTTTCAAAAAAACCGGGAAAAACACGGAATCCGCCGTGCAACTATCCCAAGACGGAGGTCATTTGTTTGCCAACGGATACGAATGCAAATTAGGTGTATATCCTGGCGGATTAGGAATTAATTTTGTATTTTGATTATTATTTATGAAAAAACACAAATACTTCTCATAATTCCTCCCCACAATAAATACATAAAATGGGCAGACACGGCGTGGTTTCGCAAAAATATTCTGGAAATATATGTAAGCAAACCCAATCATAGTATTGATTTAGACATGTAACATCCAAAATAATGATATTTTTATGTCCTCTAAATCATTTTTTTCGTATATTTGCAATTTCAAATCTAACGGTAAAACCATAGCCGAAAGACATATTAACCTGTTGTATAACTTTAACTTCATATACAAAATCTTGTTGTCGGCCGAGCCGACGGCACACCACGAAAACGAAGACGAAAATGAATATAAAAATTAATACTGCTGACTCCAAGACAATGGTGACCCTCGACGGTCGTCTCGACACCTCCAATGCCGACCAGTTCCAACAAGACATCGCCCCTCTTATGCAAGGCGACAAACCAGACATCGACATCGACTGCACTGGCATGACCTACACCTCGTCGCAAGGCCTGCGCCTTTTCCTCACCCTACAGAAAAGTGTGATGGCCCGTGGCGGCAAAATGGTCATGCGCAATATGAACCCGCAAGTCAAAGAAGTGTTCGACATCACCGGGTTCTCGAACATCATCACCATCGTCTGACGGCTTACGCGAGTTTTAAATCCTATCTTTGGACAGAAAGTGAAATTCCACACAATTTGTTAGATTTCTGCTCGAAGAGCATTATGATTATTTCGAGTCTGACCATCGTTAGCTAACAACACAAAAAACAGCAACGCCAATGAAGCTGGACATGCACGGCGAAATGATACTCGACCAGTATCGCGACAATCTCCCAGTCTACAACAGAATCAAGGACATCGCCCTTGATTCCATTCAAAAATGCCTGGCCGACAACGGCATCATCGTCACAGGCCTCGAAGGACGCATAAAGACCGAAAAAAGTCTCACTGGCAAACTCGAACTCAAAGGCTACAAATACCGCACCGTCGAAGACATCACCGACATCGTCGGCCTTCGTATCATAACCTTTTTCAGCGACGAAGTCGACATAATCTCTGCCCTTGCCGAAAAACTGTTCGACATCGACTGGGAAAACTCCGTCGACAAACGCAAGATGCTCGAAATCGACCGCTTCGGCTACATGTCGCTCCACTACATCTGCCGTCTGCCCAAAAGCATCTGCGACGACCCCTCGACGCCACAGCTAAACACCCTGCGCTTCGAACTGCAGATGCGTACCGCCCTCCAGCACGTATGGGCCAACATGCAGCACGACACCGGCTACAAGAGCGATGTCGAAATCCCCATCCATTACCAGCGCAGCCTCAACCGCCTCGCCGGCATCCTCGAACTCGCCGACGAACAGTTCAGCCGCATACGCAAGGAAATCAACGACTACCGCCGCAACGTGCAGTCGCTCGTCGCCAGCGGCAACTTCGACGAAGTGCCCCTCAACGGCGACACCTTCCGCTCCTACAGCGAACTCCAGCCCTTCAAACGGCTCGTCGACAAGATTGCCACCATCAACCAGGCCGAGATATACGACGACAGCATCATGCCATACTATAAAGTGCTCCTCCAAATGGGGATGAAGACCATTGGCGACATCGAACGCATGCGCATAGAGAACAGCGACAGCGCCTACCAGCTCGCCCTCATCCAACTCGCCGGAACGGGACTCGACATCATCGCCTACTCCGTCGCCCTGCAGAACATCTGCATCGTCCATATCCTCAAGCAAGGCTTTGGCGAAGCGGGACTCGTTCGCATGTTCGACTCCCTCTATGGCGAATCGGACTACAACATCCAGCGCGCCGCACGCATCTACCAGCAAGCCCAAAAAACAAACTTTTTCGTTAAGTCGAACGCAGACAAGCTTGCTTGTATGCTGAGGCGAGAAAAAGGCCCCTTGAAAAGGAACATACTATGAACAACCCCTTAGACACCAGCCTCTTCGACCGCGCTGCACAATTTGCCATCCAAGCCCATAGCGGCACCGAACGTCGTGCAAAGGGATTCCCATACATCGTCCACCCCATGGAAGCCGTCACCATTGTCGCTTCCATAACCAACGACCCCGAGTTGCTTGCCGCAGCCATACTTCACGACACCGTTGAGGACACCGATACCACCATCGAACAGATCGAAACCCTCTTCGGCCCACGCGTGGCGCGACTGGTGCTTCACGACACAGGCACCAAAGACCACAGCCTCTCCTGGCATCAACGCAAACAATTGCAAATCGACAAGATAGCCAGCAGCGACCGCGACGGCATGATTGTCGCTCTTGGCGACAAGCTCTCGAACATGCGCACCATCGCGGCCGACTACCATACCATTGGCGACGACCTCTGGAGCCGCTTCCACACCCCAGGCGGCAAAAGCGACATCCACTGGTACTACCGCAACCTGGCCGAAGCCCTCTCCCCGCTGTCCGACACCCTCCCCTACCAAGAATTCACACGCCTTATCGACAGCACTTTCGGCAAAAAATCATAAATATTTCAAGTACCATGTCAGATACGAGGTCAAAAGTGTGTATATTATAAGTAATGCTTCACCCAACACAGATGACCGACCGCGAGACTCTATTCACATCCCTACTTAGCCGTCACCGCCCTATGCTGTGGCGTATGTGTTGGCGTCGCTCTGGCAGGGACACCGAGTGCTGCAAAGACCTTATGCAAGAGGTATCCATCGACCTGTGGAACCATCTCGACAAGCTGCGCCCCGAAGCATCGCCCCAGCAGGAACGAGCCTGGGTCGGCTGGAGGGCCCGATCCACATTTTTCCGCATCGGACGGTCAAAGCGCCCCCCGACAGAACCTCTTACCGACCACATAGCCAACAGCCTGAAGGACGACTCGCAAAGCCATGCCAACATTATCGACAGCTACATTGCCTCTCTCAGCGACAACGACCAGCAGCTGATGAAACTCTACCTTGAGGGCTACAACGCCGACGAGATTGGACAGAAAATAGGCACCAGCCGCGATGCCGTCTATCAGCGCATGCACAGGGCCATCAAAAAGATGCGGTACACGGTACTTATCCTTGTCCTTCTGATTACGGCCGGAGCCACCGCCATCGCTGTCGTCCCACAGTGGGACATGATTTTCAGCAACAAATGGGGAGGCCTATGGCACGGAAACGAAAACAAAGACGAAGACGAGGACGAAAAGGCCTGCGGCACGAAAACGAAAACGGGAACAACTTTGGACGAAAACGATGACAAAAACGAAAACGAGCCGCCGACTTCCGTCACAAACGCCAAAATCACCTCGATTGAACGCCTCCCTGTTATCGACATCTCGCAACTGTTGCCATCTTCCGACACGATATACGTACCCGCTGCCGACAGCAAACTTGCCCTATCCATCAATGGCGACAATATCATCATCACCGGCAATACGGGCGAGACAGTCAGAATCTACGACATGAGCGGAAACCTTGTGGCAAGTGGTGTCGCCGACGGGCTGTGCATCCTCGACCCCTTCCCCAAACACAGCCTTGTGCTACATCTGACGGACTACTACTTCCGCCTTCAGATAGGCAATCGCGAAGAAATTCTCTTAGTGCTTTAGCGGCTTCTCCTCCCCGCGCTTTGCCCGTTTCCCGAGAAAAAACGTTCCATTTCATGAGTCATTTTCTCGCCATGCCAAAGTGAGCAAGCTCCCTTTGGTCATTTGGCTTAACGAAAACGTTAAAAAAGAACGTAACCGTATTGAATTTAATTTTTTTATGTATCTTTGCAATGTTTTTGATAAGCCGAGAGTAGAAGGAGCCTGCTCACTATCCCGAGGTGAGAATGCTGAGACTGCAAGTACCTATTACGAAACGACATAAACTAAAAATACAAATTTGTCTTAATTGTAAGACAACTTTCAACAACCATCTCCACACCCTTAGAGAATGCCATACAAGAAGTGTCTGGAGACATTTTAAGAATAATACCATAACTTTATATCCCTATGAAACAACGCTGGTTTGAACAAGATACTTGGAACGAAGAAATAGAAGATTTCTTTTTTTTGAAAATATCTAGATCCCAAAAAGAACTCGCATCACAATATATTCGGGTTCAAGCCATAAAATTTTTATCAATGCCCAATGAGAAATTAAACAATGTAGCACATCGGTTAATTCAAATATTATTTGATTCATATCCAGAAAGGTATATGGATATTATGTTCTGCCACGAAGCTTTAGCAGATTTTTATTATTCAAAAGAAGAATATGAAAATTCCTTCTCTCATTATGAAACAATACGGAATTATAATAGTTCAAGCCAAAACGCACGATATTGTACCATCACATCTGAACTTGGTATGTTGAAATGTTTACTAAAAATAAAGCATTCCTCAAAAAAACAACTTGTTAAAGAACTAATAAATGAAATGTTACCATACTTGAACAATAACTTTCAATTTTTTGACAATATTAGAAAAGATTTTATAACCGTGTGCAGGCAGATTAATCAATTATTAAAAGATGATGAAATTGAGAATATTATAAAATTCATAGAAGGTAAATGACAGATATTTCCTCCTTCTGAAACAATGCAATAGTTCGGAAATAAAAATTTAACAAATTAGGCGACTTCGAGACCAGTCCTGTTAGAGTATTTGAAAAAAATCACTATATACCCGTCCGAATTCCCTAATTACCTTTTTTGGATTTTCTTTAAACTATGAAATATGAAAAAGGAACTATTAACAATATTCATCTTGCTCTTTTTTAGCGAACTGGCATTCTCACAAAAACCACATGGTATGTATACCGCATGTGGCAGACAAAGCATATCTGTTTACGACGACACAATATTGTGTTTAAGTAAAACGATACATGATGAAAACAGAGAGCATCACTGTTTGGATCAACGAAGTTGTTTTATCGGCAGTTATCATATAGACAAAAATAACATATACCTTGATAAAAACAAATTCTACGAATACGCCCTTGACATAGATTCAACAGTTTTACACAATGAAGACATTGAAATAGACATAATATGTGACAATTATGACGAGCAATTTTTCTTTACGCTGTCCAAACTTGAAGGGCGAAAGGAAAAAAGAATCACAGTATACAACAAAAACCATAATTCAATATTGATAACAAAATCCAAATACGCATACATCTTCAAACATGATAAAAACAAATACAAAAGAAAAAAAATCAATGGTAAAACTCTAACAAAATGGATTGGAATACCAATCTCACTTGAAATTAAATCTTTTTATTTAAAACTCACTACACCCATCATATTACAATATGGGAAAAAATACACAATCCATTATAAATATCCGGTCGACATGGCAAAAGAAGCAATGCCTGACAACATTAAGATTGAATATAACGAAACGTCAGATACATTGATTCTTAAATCAGGCAACAATGAAGAAGTTTTTATCAAGAGAACAAACAATCTTGAATATGATTTAAATAAACAATTATTATATATGCTCCGCAATTAGCGATAAGAAATGTCGAAACAATTAACTTTATCCAATAATTTAATCCGCAACCGTGCCACCTCGACAGCACAGGACGGATGGCAGCTTGACATAGCCTACAGCGACGGGCTGCAGAGAGAAATGAGTACGCTGTCGCATAACGGAGTCACTAAACGGGCCTCCTACCATGTCGGCAGAGACTGCGAAATGGAGGTGACAGCGGCAGGCACACGACACATTGACGCCATCCGAGCCGACGGACGCATGGTGGCACTGCATGGTACAACTATTTACTTCCTGGGGATATACTATTTACAGGCTTAATAAATTGGCTTTCATTAGAAAAATATGAAGATTAAAATAAAAAACATGAAAAATAAATTTTTAATTATCGTAAGTTTATTGTCATTAACTGCCTTTACATGCACACGGGAGTCTGATGACAAACATCATTTCATTCATTTCTACAATAGTGCTGATTATGATATATTTGTTCATCAAAGCTATGATTATCCCGACACATCTTCGTATGGTGGAGATGTCACGACGCCTGGCTGGAATTTAAAAGTCGAATCACACCATTCCAACAACGATGCAATTTGGAGTAGAGGTACATATGAAAGCCAATTACGTGAAGATACTCTTATTATATTCGTGTTTAACGCAGATACATTATCGACTTATGGATGGAACTATGTAAAAGATCACAACATGGTAACGCAGCGTTACTACCTAAGCTTGTCTGATTTATATAATCTCAAATGGTGCCTTTCTTTTCCACCAACTGAAGATATGCGCGACATAAAGATGTGGCCTCCATACGGAACATATGGCCATAATGGATATAGAATAAATTAACGGCCCGGGGCTGCCACGCTCAAGGCTCCTCCCCGTGCTTTGCGTGTTTACCAGTCCCGCCAAAGGTCGTATTGTTTTTCGTCTCCATTACCGAATCCGTCGTCGTTTCCGTTCTCAACTGGTCAAACGGCACATCCAACCACGCCGGCCTATGGCTGGCAAGACCAGACAACGTAGGGCCGCCGCTCAGGTCTTTGCTTGCGGGACCCGACAGCATCAGAGCCTCCACACTGTTAAGGTTCCAGAGGCGCGGATCGTCGGGCGAGACTATCGGTTTGTAAACCGCTTTGGGGTTGGGTCGTTCGGCATTGACAACCGCCGGCTTCAGGGTTTTGTACTTCAGCGAGTCCATAGCCAGGGCAATATTGACCAATGAGCTTTGCGCAAGCTGCAGTTCCGCATAATGGAGCGACTTGCCTTCCGCCACGACAGAGATGCTGTAGAGCCCCACAGGCATCATTCCAACGCTGTAAAAACCCTTGTCGTCGCAGAACACGATGGCTTTGGCCTCGCCATCCTGCATAAACTGCACCTCGCACAGGGTTATGGGATTCTTGGTGGCAACATCCACAACAAATCCTTCAACCCAAACGCTGTCGACATCGGTGTCTGGTTGTTGCGCCACAACAGCAAGTGGCAGCAGCCAGCACAGCAAAAACAGTATATTCAGTTTCGTCCTCATTTTATGTTTAGTGTTAGTGGGGATTTTTGCAAACTAATCATGATCACTTACCGACACCTCTAATAATTATTTTTATAACGGCTAATTTTACAAATTTAGCGAATTAATTTGTTGACAATAAAAATTTGTTTAGCAAGCAAAACGCTAATTAAACGATTTTTTTGAGGTTGCCTTACTATATTTTTGTTTCAGCAGCTGCAGTGGCAGCGAGTCGATGGGTATCGTGTTGTATCGTCCCCAGAAATCCTTGTCGTAGCTGCTGATTCCAAATGCACTGGGCAGCAACTGTGGATATACGGGCACCTGCCTATCGTCGTTTTCGCCATTGTTCCCATTGGCATCAATCATGTCAAAGTCGGTAAGTACCCACTCGTGACACTGCATCCAATGCTGCTTGTCCCCGTCATGTCCGTTGCGGCTCGACTCCAGCCTCGACGACGTTGCATTGTAGTAATGCGTCAGCGTGTAGTGTCCGTTGCGCACTGCGTATGTCCATACCGATGAGTCGGTCTCGTCTATCATCGTGTTGTAGTACCAGTTGACCCAGGGGTCGGTCGGTGCACGGTGGCGGAAGGTCTGTTTCGAAGACACCAGGCGCACCAGTGCCAAGTCGCGCCGTCGGATTGTGTATTCATAGTTGGTGCGGGCCTTGGGAGTGCGGCAAGGGCCCACCGATCGGAGCAGATAATACACCTCGCCGTCATCGACAAACGTACGTATCGGTTCGAAGCGGTGCTGCCGCAGAATGCGTTCAGCAAGGGCATAGCTGGCCTGGGGAGTGGCCACGGGGTCGAAAAAGTCCACATTGTCCGAATAGGCGAGCATCTGATCGCATCCGCGTCCTCGCACAATCTTGTTTTCGAGCAATTTACGGTCGTAGACCAATAGCCTGTGCCGCAGGATGGTTTTGATGTTGCTCTCCATTTCACGCTGCGAAGGGTCCAGCAGATAACCGCGTTTGTCGGCATATTGCGAATAGGGACATCGCTGGACGCACATCACCGCCTCGTCAAAGAGGAACAACTCGCCGTCGACAGCGCGCCAATCGCGGTAGAAGAATGTCGACCAGGCCGTTTGTTGGTGATAATTCTGTTTTATACCTTCCACCGCAGCAAGAAGCAACTGGTATGCAGTGCCGTAATCGGAAACAGTAACCGTTTTCAGCTCAATAGCCCGAGCCTTAAGGCGCACATCACCGTTCTTCAACAGCTTGCCGACAGGCACTTTCCGCCCTTCGTACCCTAACGAGCGGACCGTCACGGTATCATGTTCCCGGCCCTGAGGAATCTTGAGCAGATACTCGCCAGCATCGTTACAGTGCACCCCTATTGACGAGCCTTGCAGTTGAAGCGCGGCGTACGGCACAGGGCGTCCCGAGCAGAGCACCCTGCCGCTCAGCACCAACAGCGAGTCCTGCTGACAGTGAATCTCAGCAGCAGACATCATCATCAAAAGCAGTATAGTCAATTTCGGCCACATTTTTATGGTAACTTCTGGTTACAAATATATAATACACAGTTTCAATCCCAAATCTGACATTCCATGTTTTATAAATCTGGTACGCAAGCATCCCTGCTTGCGAAAAACTCATATTTACGAAAAAGGCTTCGACCCACGTCGAAGCCTTTCTTTATTTCACTACAACACATTTCCTGCTTCGGCCGTCGGCGGTACGGACGATGTATATCCCCGTCGACGGGACCTTGACTTCTATCCTGTCCGACACTACAATACCACCTCCAACTCTACGTCCCTGAATGTCGTAGATTTCGACGGTGGTGCCGTTGCATCCCGCCACTACAATGCTCCCTTCGCGCGTATATACCACAATCGGCGCGACAACGGGGGGCTCATCTATTGCATTGAGCGATTTGAACATGGCCACAAGTTCAACGGTTCCGCCATCGTTGAGGCGGACTGTGTACGGGTTCTGCGTCGAGCCATCGCTCCAACGGTCAAACGCATAGCCGACAAGCGGGAATGCCTCCACCGTGGCGTATGGATTGTCGCATGTGGGCTGTTGCGTCGTCTGTGCAATGCCTTTCTTTTCATCCTCCGAGACGGCCCGTACCGAGAACGGAGCACTACCAAAGGAATCGAACATGGTCCATGCTTCCGAATAGTCATCCTCGGCACCACAGGGCACGGTAACCTCCACATCGGCGGGGCAACCTTGAAAAGCCCTATTGCTGCCACTGCCTACGGCAGGCGGCACCGGGGCCATGCATGTAACCTTTTCGATATTGGGGCACATCTTGAATGCCCCACCAATCGACACGACGCTTTTTGGCAACACCACTTCTCTGATGCTGTCGCAGCCACCGAAGCAGCCGGCTCCTATAGTCTTTAGCTTTCCCCCAAGGTATACATCCCGCAGACTCGTGCATCCGGAAAAACAGACGTCGTCCATCACGATTAGTCCATTGTCTATATACACCCTTCTCAATCCGCTGCATCCGGCAAAGGATTCGGGATGTATCCTTATGATGTTGCCTGGTATGTATACCTCTCGCAGCGAGGGGCAGTCCTTGCACACCGAAAGAGGCAAATAGTCAATGGTACTGCCGATGTTGAATTCCCTCAATTGCGGGCAGCTGGCAAAAACATCATGAACCGCCCAAACGAGGGAATTCATATCAAAGTATACGACTTTTAGGTTTAGGCATCTCTTGAACGAGAAGGCATCGCTCATCGGGTGCTCCGAGTCTACATACACCGTATCGACCATGGTTCCGTTGAATGCAGTGTATAAGGCATACTCCACACCGCTCGGAAGCATATATTTCGTCACTCTCCTATCGGCATGAATCAGAAACCTTCGCGTACTGTCTTCGTAGCACCACCCATCCTCCTCGAATGCATTCATGTACATTGCACCCCAGTATTCATCGGCCTCCTCTGCACTGCCGTGATAATCCACGTTGGGGACACTCTTGAATGCGCCGTTCCCTATCGACAGCACGGAGGATGGGACATGGATTGTCCCCAACGAGCAGCAGTATCCGAAAGCCTCTTGCCCTATTTCCTTGACGCTCTGAGGAATCACAACGTCAGCCAACTCGTAGTCATTTAAGAAAGCGCTGTCGCCTATAATCCTTACGGGCATTGGTGTCCCATTGTAGGTTATATGGTACGGTATGACTAAATTGATGTAAGGATTTGCACTCGTGACGGAATGGCTCCTGCCCGTCAGCGTAGCATAACCGTTCGCGATGGTGTAATAAAGCAGGTCGCCCGACGGCGACACTTCGGAATAGGTCTGAGCGTTAGCCACCGTATGGACTCCAAAAAGCTGTACAAGAAAAAAAACTATGTACAAAAACGAAAATCTGGTACGATTCCACATTTGGAACGCAAGCATCCTTGCTTGCGAAAAGAAAGGAGCCCTTTGCATTTTGCGAATGTTTTTCATCGTCATGGCACACTGCCTCCTCAAAACATTAATTTTCATATTAGAGTAATTTGCCTGTAATCAATTCCCGCGTAGCTTTCGAGTAATTCGAGAAATTCGCCGTTTAAAAAATATCAGAATATTTCGCCGTTTAGTAATTCATTAGAGTAATTCGCCTGTATTCAAGTCCCGCGTAGCTTTCGAGTAATTCGAATAATTCGCCGTTTGAAAAATATCAGAATATTTCGCCGTTTAGTAATTCATTAGAGTAATTCGCCTGTATTCAATTCCTGCGTAGCTTTCGAGTAATTCGAGAAATTCGCCGTAAAAAAATACCAGAGTATTTAGCCATTTAATAATTCATTAGAGTAATTCGCCTGTAATCAATTCCTGCGTAGCTTTCGAGTAATTCGAGAAATTCGCCGTTAAAAAAGTAATCAATTCCCTGTCACTTTTTCACAAAACTCTTCACCCCCATCTTCCCGTTTGCAGACACACGCAGATAGTATATACCACTGCTTATCGAGGATATGTCCACCTCCGAGTTTGGGCCTTCTATTGTTGTCGACAAAACCTTGCTCCCCTTGTCGTCAAAAATATCAACCTCATAGTGTCCATTCTCCATATCACTTCCCACAACAACGCCGATGCTGTTCGTTGCCGGGTTAGGAGCTATGCTGAAATGCAATACGTATGGACTCTCAATGCCGTCTAACGACATAAAGAAAGCCTTGAATGACGTGTCTTGCGAGACGACCACGCTGCGAGGGTTACTCCAGTCGCCATCGTTCCACGAGTCGAAAAGCGTATACCCTATCGGTGTGGCCGATATCACTGCCGTGTCGCCATGATAGTATATGCCACTTCCGTCGACAGTGCCCAAGTCCTCATTGTCCGAAGTGACAGTCAGCATATACAACGGTTCAGTGAAATGAGCCGTAAAGAGAGTGTCGCTACTGGCATATACAATCCTCGGATTGTCAGTATTTCCATCGTTCCAATGTGAGAACAAGTGCCTCGGTGTCGGTGTAGCTTCAATTGTAGCCGGTTGCTGCTCATAGTAGCACCCACCACCACTCACGGAGCCCCAAGCCTCGTTGTCCGAAAGCACTTGAATATCATGACAACTCGTTGAGACAAAACATGCCGAAAACGAAGTGTCTCCATTGGGATGTACAATTCGTGGATTGTCCGTACAGCCATCGTTCCACCCATCAAAGGCGTATCCATAATTAGGCACAGCCACCAGCGTATCGTACCATCCGACGGGATACCGCCCTCCACCGCGCACGCTTCCACGTGCCGTGTCGCATACACCCACCTCTATGTTCAGTTGGTCCACAATGGGCAGAAACATACCTATATAGCTGACTGGCCATGGGCAGTGCCATCCATAATTCCCAACTTGATCATACATAGCCACATGCCCATCCATGACCGACCATATAGGGTCCTCGGTCCTCCAACTGGGACATTCCTCATCCCAAAAACCCTTTTTCGGAACATTTGTCCTCCCAATAGCCACATACCATGTCGGGATTGTATAAGCCACATGCTCGTATGTCATACCCCAAATAGTATCATGATAAGGCACATTGTTATTATAAGTCCCATCAATATAGAAATCCGAATCCACCCATATAGGCGTATCGAAATAGCATTCGTATGCATAAATATACTTCACAATATTGTGGATACCACCCTGTTCGATAGGCATCCAATGCGGTTTGACCGTGTCCCAACGGAGAGAGTCCAACAACTGCAGATCGATATTCATTGCCCATGGCGTTGGCATGCCATTCCACGACGAGTCCTTCATCGTCAACTGATACAGACGCGTATATTCCGGCAGCTTCACATCTTCCAAGTACGGTTGTCCACAGGATGTAGGATCCACCAAAGCCACCAACCCTTTGACCTGCATCGGCTGTTTCGCATAGTGCCACACTGCAAGTGTAAGATCCATGTAATCAGCGTAAAAACTATCCGTATAACAACTGTCCGTAGCGCCATACAACGGCAACTCGTCGTACCATTGGGTATAATAGTATTTATCGTAGCGCGAGGGAATAGTATCACAGTCGGAGCATAACAATGCCGGATAAACTCTATGTGTTATTGGTATTTGGCAAAAGGACGCCTCATTTGATAAAAGAACTAACGATAAAATAAATATTTTCAAAAAGAATCCGACCTTAACTTCTGTTTTCATAACAATATATTTATTTAAATTCATAACAAAAATCAACGTTTTCGATAAGCCGTAAGTTGCCAAAGCTGAGCGAAGAACAAGCTTGCTTGTATTTCTGAAGCCAGGCAACGTAGACGAAGTCAATGCAGACATGCTTGCTTGTCTGCTGAGGCGAGAAAACGACTAATGAAATAGAACGTTTTCGATAAGCCGAATGCAGACAAGCTTGCTTGTCTGCTGAGGCGAGAAAACGGCACCTCAAAAAGGAACGATAAAGAAGATCCGTAAATTATCATAAATGTCAAATCAAATCGACTAATCACCTGTAAAAAATATATCCGAATCGCATTCCCACCTTACGTTGCGTCTTTAACTATATAGTCCCGGAAAACGTCAAATTTGCTGCGTCACAACTCCATTTTTTTTGGTGGGTTCTATTTATTCACTTTTTGGTCATCCAAACAGACAGAACCCGTTAATCTGCCAGACAACCGTGATTTGACATTCGATTTACGAGTGCAAAGTTACAACTATTTTACCATTCAATGTTTTATTTTTGTTTTTTCGCCACGATTCAAAAAAAACACGTATCTTTGCAACTCCAAACAAAGACTATGAACAACATCGACATAAACGCCCGTTTACTTTTCTTAAACATCAAGAAAAGAGACGTTTATTGTCTTTTTTAGAGACGCTGCAAGTCACGTCTCACCACTTCGACATACGAGCAATTGTATGCCGATTTTTGTGTTTTGTCAGTTTGGAAATCCAAAAATCTATAAATAATTAACAAAATTTAATATTATGGAACTCCCATTTGCAGAAGCGTGGAAAATCAAGATGGTTGAACCCATCAAGAAGTCCACTCGCGAACAACGCGAAAAATGGCTCAACGAAGCCCATCAGAATGTATTCATGCTCAAGAGCGACTACGTCTACATCGACCTCCTCACCGACAGCGGCACCGGCGCCATGAGCGACCGTCAGTGGGCTGCCATGATGATGGGCGACGAAAGCTACGGCGGAGCCCGTTCCTTCTACCACATGAAGGACACCATCACCGAGCTCACCGGCTTCGAGTACGTCATCCCCACCCACCAGGGACGCGCAGCCGAGAACGTGCTCTTCAGCTACCTGGTAAAACCGGGCAACATCATCCCCGGCAACGCCCACTTCGACACCACCAAGGGCCACATCGAGAGCCGCAAGGCTTTCGCCATCGACGTCACCGTACGTGAGGCTTACGACACCCAGCTCGAAGTCCCCTTCAAAGGCAACGTCGACCTCGAAAAACTCGAAAAAATCCTCCAGGAGAACAAGGGCAACGTACCCTTCATGGTCCTCACCGTCACCAACAACACCGTAGGCGGACAGCCCGTCTCGATGCAGAACATCCGCGAGACCTGCGAACTCTGCCACAAATACGGCGTGCCCGTCAACGTCGACAGCGCCCGCTTCATCGAGAATGCCTACTTCATCAAGACCCGCGAGAAAGGCTACGAGAACAAGACCCTCCGCGAAATAGCCCTCGAGATGTTCAGCTACGCCGACTCCATGACCATGAGCGCCAAGAAGGACGGTCTCGTCAACATGGGCGGCTTCATCGCCACCAACAAGAAAGATTGGTACGAAGGTGCCAAGATGTACTGCATCCCCTTCGAAGGCTTCCTCACCTATGGCGGTATGAACGGCCGTGATATGGACGCCCTCGCCGTCGGTCTGAAAGAGAACATCGAGTTCGAGATGGTCGAGACCCGCATCAAGCAGGTCCACTACCTGGCCCAGAAACTCGACGAATACGGCATCCCCTACCAGCGCCCCGCCGGTGGCCACGCAATCTTCGTCGACGCCGACAAGGTACTGACCAACATCCCTAAAGAGGAATTCCCCGCACAGACACTGACCTGCGAGCTCTACCTCGAGGCCGGCATCCGCGCCTGCGAAATCGGCTACGTCCTCGCCGACCGCGACCCCGTAACCCGCGAGAACCGCTTCGGTGGCAACGACTTCGTACGCCTCTGCATCCCGCGCCGCGTCTACACCAACAACCACATGGATGTCATCGCCGCCGCCCTCAAGAACGTCTTCGACCGTCGCGACACTATCAAACGCGGTCTGGAGATCACCTGGGAAGCCGAACTCATGCGCCACTTCACATGCCAGTTCAAGCGCCTCGGCTAATCGACTTCGTTGTCGGCCGAGCCGACGGCAAACCACGAAAACGAAAAAGCCTACGGCACGAAAACGATAACGAAAACGAAAAGGCCTACGGCACGAAAATGAAAACCAAACGGAAAAGGCTTCGACCTGCGTCGAAGCCTTTTTCATTTGACAACCACACACTTCCTGCTTCTGCCGTCGGCAAAACGGACTATATATATCCCTGTCGAGGGAACCTTCGACTTCTATCATTATCACCAACATAGAATTTTGCGAAAGTTGAGATTTACAAGATCTCTGCCGCGGCAGTGGCAAGGAGAAAAAGACTCAACGGGATTTTGCTTATTTGGAACAAAATTCTAAACACTGGTTAAACGAAACGAGGGTGTCCCTGACTCTTGGGGCACCCTCGTTTACAGATCAATAAGCAATCCTATTATTCGACGATGGTCATCTCGTCAATAAGATTCTTGGCGCCGGCATATTTGTCGATGACCCACAGCATATAGCGCGTGTCGAGACAGATGCAGCGTTGCAGGCGTTCCTCGAAGTCGATATCGCCCGACATCGACTCGCTGTTGCCGTCGAAGGCCAGACCGATAAGGTTGCCCTCGCCGTCGATGACAGGGCTGCCACTGTTGCCACCGGTAATGTCGTTGGTGGTCACAAAGCAGGCGTGCAGCTTGCCGTCTTTGTCGGCATAGCGGCCGAAGTCGCGAAGCGTGACGAGTTCCCTCAGTCGGGCCGGAACTTCAAACTCGCCACCGGCAGGGCCTTCCTTTTCGAGCACTCCATCTATGGTGGTATAGTAGCTGTAAGCGACAGCATCGCGCGGCTCGTATGCCTTCACGTTGCCATAGCTGAGACGGATGGTGCTGTTGGCATCGGGGCTCATAAGTTTGTGTCCTTCATTGATTTGCATCACACCGTCGGTGAAGTTGCGGATGCCGCGTTCCAGGCCTTCGCTCGACTCCTTCGGGACCATACTGCTGAGCTCCACATATTTGGCATAGATCTCGCCACCAACGAGATACACAGGGTCTTTATGCAACTTTTTCATATCCGGCTTGGCGAGAAATTTTTCCAGACTTTCACGGCTGGCGAAGATGGACTTCTTGTGCAGGTCGGCCACATATTTGACGAAGTCGCCTTTGTACTTTTTCGCAGCCTGCTTGAGGAACTCGGGCTGATACTGCACGTCGAGGTGCTGGGCCACATACTTGAACATCTCGGCCTCCAGCCGCTGCTCGAGCTTGGCATCATAATCTTTATAGAAATTCTGGACGTAACCATTCACCGACTGGACAACGGCATCGCGGAACATCTCGTACTTCGGGTCGTCGAGCACCTCGATACCTTTAGCCATCTGGAAGGCCTGCCACGGGAGCTCGGGGCCGATGAGGAGTCCTTCGACAATATAGGTGCGGGCAGCGCTGAAGGCCTCGCGGTCTTTGTAACCTTTCTCTATCAGCGACAGCGCCTCGCCATACTTGGCGGCCTTGCCCGATGCCCACTGGCGATACTGGTTCTCAATCTGGCGTTTCACGTTCATCGTTCCCAACTGCTTGAGGGCTTTGTTCTGTTCGTCGCTGTACTTCCAATAGTTGGAGCATTCGGCATACTTCGAGTCGTACTTGATGCGCACAGCCTGATCCTTGGCCATCTCCTCGCGCATGACATTGATTTTCACCGAACGGATATCGAAACGCAACTGGTTCTCGCGTTCGGTCTCGACAAGGCCGTAACTGGTGAGGAAACGGTCGGTCGTGCCGGGGAATCCCATCGTCATGGCATAGTCGCCCTCTTTGAGTTCGCGATTGCTGACGGGAAGGTAGTGCTTGGGGTTGAGGGGAATATTGACGTCCGAATATTCTGCCGGGCTGCCGTCGGGAGCAGTGTAGATGCGGAACATCGAGAAGTCGCACGTGTGGCGCGGCCACATCCAGTTGTCGGTGTCGCCACCGAACTTGCCCATCGACGACGGCGGGGCACCCACAAGGCGCACATCCTTGTAGATGATATGCACAAAGAGGAAGAACTGGTTGCCGTTGAACATAGGCTCGACATGGGCATCGTAGATGGTGCCCTCGGAAGCCTGGCGCTCAATCTGTTTCGACACCTCAGCAATAGCCTTCTCGCGCTCGGTCTCACTCATCTCGTCGCTCAGTGCGGCCTTCACGCGGTCGGTCACATCCTCCATGCGGACAAGTATCGAAGCCGTCAAGCCCGGATTGGGCAGCTCCTGATCCTTGCTGTAGGCCCAGAAGCCGTCGCGCAGATAGTCGTGTTCGACTGTCGAATGCTGCTGCAGCTTCTCGAAACCGCAGTGATGGTTGGTGGTCATAAGACCTTGTGGCGACACAATCTCGCCGGTGCAGAAGTGGTTGAAGGGCTGACCAGCCTCGCCGAGACCGACAACGGCATCCTTCAGGCAGCTTTGGTTTACATTGTAGATGTCTTCAGGGGTTAGTTTGAAGCCGGCTTTTTGCATGTCGGCATAGTTCTTGCCGATTAAAGACAGGAGCCACATGCCTTCGTCGGCATGAGCCTGCTGAATCGGAAACTGGAAGCTGAAAAATGCTATTAGTGTAGCAATCAAAAATGTTTTTTTCATCGTATAAAATTTAAAATTCTTTTAATTGTAAAACGATTTTCGCGCACGAAATATTACACATAGCCAAAAATATTTTCAGCCTGCATACTTTTTCACTCTCTTTGACGTTAATCAGAACAACAAATCAAAATTAATAAATCATGAAAAAATTAGTTCTTTTTGCCGCCACAATGCTTCTCTGCGCAGGCATCTCTTTCGCTCAATCTCCCGTCAAGGGAAAAAGCACACAGTCCAAAACCACCGAGGCTAAGATGGTTCAGACAAATCCTGCCGCCAAAACCGACAACAGCACTCCCGCTGCCAAGCCCGCTTGCGGCAAATGCCCGCACCATCAGCAATGCGGCAAGAAAGCCGACGTGAAAGCTCAACCGAAAAGCGAAGTCGCTGCCGAAAAGAAATGCTGCAACAAGGACAGCATGAAACCCGCAGCAAAAAAAACTGACGAGCCAAAGACTGCAGTCAAGAAATAACAAATGAAGAATATCCGCAACTTCTGTATCATCGCCCACATCGACCACGGCAAAAGCACGCTGGCCGACCGCTTGCTGGAGGTGACCAACACCGTGTCGCAGCGCGACATGCAGGACCAGGTGCTCGATGATATGGACCTTGAGAAAGAGCGCGGCATCACCATCAAGAGCCACGCCATACAGATGAACTACCAGCGCGGCGGCGAGGCCTACGTGCTCAACCTCATCGACACCCCAGGCCACGTGGACTTCAGCTACGAGGTCAGCCGCTCCATTGCCGCCTGCGAAGGGGCCCTGCTCGTGGTCGACGCCACTCAGGGCATACAGGCACAGACCATCTCGAACCTGTACCTGGCCTTGGAGAACGACCTGGAAATCATCCCCGTGATGAACAAGATAGACCTCGACAGCGCCATGCCCGAAGAGGTGGCCGACGAGATTATCGACCTGCTGGGCTGCCAGCGCGAGGACATCCTGTCGTGCAGCGCCAAGACGGGTGTCGGTGTGCCCGAAATCCTCGACGCCATCGTGGACCGCATCCCCTGCCCCAAGGGTGACGAAAATGCTCCGCTGCAGGCCCTGGTCTTCGACTCAGTCTTCAACCCCTTCCGCGGCATCATCAGCTATTTCCGCATCATGAACGGCACGCTGCGCACTGGCGACCACGTCAAGTTTGTCAGCACCGAGAAGGACTACCACGCCGACGAAATCGGTGTGCTGCGTCTCAATATGGAGCCGCGCAAAGAGCTGAAAGCCGGCGATGTAGGCTACATCATCAGTGGCATCAAGACCAGCCGCGAGGTGCGCGTAGGCGACACCATCACCCACGTCGAGCAACCCTGCGACAAGGCCATCGACGGCTTTGAGGCGGTCAAACCCATGGTCTTCGCCGGCGTCTACCCTGTCGACACCGACGACTACGAGGAGTTGCGCGCCAGCATCGAAAAGCTGCAGCTCAACGATGCGTCGCTGACCTTCGAGCCCGAATCGTCGCTGGCCCTGGGCTTCGGCTTCCGCTGCGGATTCCTCGGCCTGCTGCACATGGAGATTGTGCAGGAACGCCTGACGCGCGAGTTCAATATGGATGTCATCACCACCGTGCCCAACGTGCAGTACAAGGTGAAGCTGACCAACGGCACCGAAATCGATGTCTACAACCCCTCGGGAATGCCCGAACCCAACAACATCAGCGAGGTCTACGAGCCTTACATCCACGCACAGATCATCACCAAGGCCGACTACATAGGCCCGGTCATCAAGCTCTGTATGGACAAGCGCGGCATACTGAAGAACCAGAACTACCTCACCACCGACCGCATCGAGATAACCTTCGACCTGCCGCTGGGCGAGGTGGTCTTCGACTTCTACGACAAGCTGAAGAGCATCTCGAAGGGCTACGCCTCGTTCGACTACTACCTCAACGGATTCAAACCCAGCAAGCTGGTGAAGCTCGAGATACTGCTCAACGGTGACCCCGTCGACGCCCTGTCGACACTGACCTACGTCGACAACGCCTACCCCATCGGACGCAAGATGTGCGAGAAACTGAAAGACCTCATCCCGCGCCAGCAGTTCGACGTGGCAATACAGGCTGCCATCGGCAGCAAGATCATCGCCCGCGAGACGGTGCGCCAGGTGCGCAAAGACGTCACCGCCAAGTGCTACGGCGGCGACATCACCCGCAAACGCAAACTGCTCGAGAAACAGAAAGAGGGCAAGAAGCGTATGCGCCAGGTGGGCAACGTCGAAGTGCCGCAAAGCGCCTTCCTCGCCGTGCTGAAACTGGATTAATTTGTAAAGGTTAAAGGTTAGAGGTTAAAGGTTAAAGATTAAAGGTTAAAGGTTAAAGAATCTCCGTTCTCAATCACTAATCACTAATCACCAATCACTCATCACCAATCACTCATCACCAATCACCAATCACTCATCACTCATCACCAATCACTCATCACTAATCACTAATCACTCATCACCAATCACTCATCACCAATCACCGTTCACCCACCCATGTCCACAACTGCAATAGCAATCATCATCGTCCTCACGGCCCTGCTCAGCGTCGGCGTGACGGGACTTATATTCTACAAGGTCGCCCAGACCTATTTCGACAACCAGCAGAAGACGCAGATGCTGCAGATGAAGATCGACGAGCACAAGGAGTCGCTCAAGGTCGTCACCCCCATCCGCCTGCAGGCCTACGAGCGTATGGCCCTCTATCTGGAACGCATCTCGCCCAACAGCCTTATCCTCCGCACCTTCCGCCCCGGAATGGACATCAAGGCACTGCAAGTGGCAATGACCAAGAGCATCCGCGACGAGTGGGAACATAACCTCAGCCAGCAGGTGTACCTCAGCGCCGAGAGCTGGAACCGCATCCGCGAGGCCAAGGAGGAGATGATCAACCTCATCAACGGCAGCGCCGTCAAGTTGCCTGCCGACGCCGACCCCACCAGCCTGGCCGGCGCCATCTTCGAAAGCTGCGCCAAGAGCAAGATTCCCACCGACGAAGCTATCGAATTCATGAAGAACGAGATACAGGAGAGATTCGCATAACGAAGTTCAATCCAAATTTTCGCAAGCAGGGATGCTTGCGTACCAAAACGACAAGCGGGCACTTCTGCCCGTTTTTTTTTATTCGCAACGACCGTCGGGAGTGCAGACCTGAGGGATATACCGAAGGGTATCGACGACTGTGTAGTCGAGGTCGGTCACAGGAACTGTGACGTCACGTATGTCGGTAGGTTCAAATGTGGCGTTGCCGTTTGCGTCGACGACATAGGTGCATTTCATGCGGTTTTGCGGGTCTAAGAGCATTGTGGTCGGTGTACCGTTAGGGCCTGTGATGGTCTGCGCCTGCGGAGCAATGTCGTTGACGATGTTGTTCATCCGGTTGTCGGCCACGTCCCATCCCAGTTCTTCGTAGCTGGCACCGCGATGTCGCATTACGTTCCACAACAGTGTCCTCTTTTTTTTCACCATCAGGGGCCGATACTGCGGCAGGGTGTCGTTGATCCAGTAGCGGGGTGCGTCGATGTGGTAGTTGGCGAACACTTTGTCCATATACTGCGCCGTGCTATAGCGCTCTTCGATGAAATACCAGCGCACGCGGTTGCTGTCGCATTCAGCCATCTTGCGCGGGTATACATCGCGCATGCTGATGTGGCAAGGCCCACAGCACGAGCTGGTCAGCACCACTACCTTGTAGTGCGTCGTGTCGTCAGCTATCATCTGCTTCAGTTGCGCCACGGTAATTGGGGTGAGTTCCTCCATCTGCAATACCTTGCGGTAGTTCCTCGCCGTGGGCTTTTCCATCATGCAGCCCGCAAACAGCACAGCCGCAAACACGACTATCGTCAATCTTTTCATTTTATTTACAATATTTAAATGATTATCTGCATTTCATTTATTCTTACGACCGCAGAATGCGGTCGCCTCCTTGTCCTGCATATATAGACGAACAAGGATGCAAATTCTTGCAAAAATTATAGAAAAACGATTTATCCGTTGTGTCGGATTTGCAATCCGACACAATTTAATATAAGGATTTGCAATCCGATGCGATTAAAAATATGCGGTGGTTCCGTTGTGTCGGATTTGTAATCCGACACAATTTAATATAAGGATTTGCAATCCGATGCGATTAAAAATATGCGGTGGTTTACAAACCCGCCGCAACGGGAATATTCCCGAGTTTCAACTGCTGCCGCGCGACGTGCAAGATATGGCCGTCAGATCAATCCTTGATGCCGGTACCTCGGTCCGACAGGCTGTGAGCCACACAGGACTAACCACAAAACAAATCCGAACGCGTTATGACAAATAGTTTAAGTTCACCCCTTTCAGAAAGGGCAAAAATGACTTGTCCCCTTTTGCCCCTTTTTCAGCGACGGCGGTAGGTGGTTGTGTAGACACTCGAAGTACCCGACTCCGGTCCTGCTTGGAATGTCGCATATCGAACGACCAACTGCGTATTTGTGAGTTCCAAAATCTCCCATACGTAGTTTCCAAAGTCTGGATCCGGGTTGCTTAAAAAGACTGTATCAGAGTTACCAGACATTGACCATTCGAATTCGGAGTTAAAATAATGAGGAGGGTAAACTGTATATCCTGATTCCAACTCCAGCGTTGCATGGTTACCTGCTTCGAACAAAACATCGCGCACTGGTGGGTATATTTGGTCAAGAATAGTGTCGCCAGGAGTTGGCCAACTATAATAGTAGTGCTCTTGGCAACTTTGATACTCCCAGGAACCAACGATTGACGCTTCGGTGTCGTCATTGTCCCACCCGCTGCCGCACTGGAATGCCGTCAGCAGCAGGAATGCGCTCATTGCGCCGAATAAAAAGGTTTTCTTCATAATTGTTATCGTTTTTGATGATGATTAATTGCCAAAGATGTCCGATTGTTTCAGCAGCCTCACCGTGTGCTGGCGGCCGTCGGAGGTGGTTAATGTCAACAGGTAGGTGGCTTGGGGGCGGGAGGTGAGGTCGAGGCTGTAGCGTCTGTTGCCCTCGGCGGTGAGGCGCACCTGCTCACGGCGGCCTGTGAGGTCGGTGAGCCAGGCGGTCGCGGCCAGCGGATCGCCGCCCTGCACCTCGATGGTCACCCTCTGCCGGAAGGGATTTGGGTATGCCACGAAAGCCCCCTCGTCGCCCACCACGGTGATGCGCACCTCGCCGCCACCGCCGTGGCCTGTGGTGTCATCGGGTTCGACATAGACATACGGCGTTGCGAAGAAAGTATCGATGTACTTCAACACATACGCACGGTCTTCCCCAGCGGGAAGCGTGTAATTGCCTAAGGTGCCGCCGCCGTTCATTCTTCCCGACAGGTAGAGTATGCTGTCGCGAAGGATGGTTCCACGCGGGTCATTAGTTGGGCTTGGAGAGTTGTAGTCGATGAATTGTACTTCGTGGCCGTCTTTGTCCCACACAAAAAAACCTGTTGACCTCCCCGTTGGGCTTGTTATAACGCTGTCTCGTATGTAAATATTCTGCTGATACGAAAGCTGCGCAATAACAAAGTTATTATTGGTTGCAATATCTATATTTCTCACAAATTGAGGAACCGTTGTTCTGTTTGACCGTACCTCGCCAATGGCTAAAGCCTGTCCTGTATTTTTGTCTAAACGTGCAAAAAAGATACCATTTCGCACATTTATATTAAAAGTATCAGCCCTATAGATTTGTTCTTGATGAAGTGCCCAAATTCTCCCGAGACAATACACGTTACCATTTTCATCTATGCTTTGTGCATTAAAGAAATAATTGTTATACAACTCAGGATTGTTGCTATTATTTTCATAATCCAACTGGAATAGCCATTGAGGATTCAGAACGCTGTCGTATTTTAGAAGGACTGAATATTCCAGACTATTTTCTGTCTGGATACGTATATCCGGCATTCCTGTGATTCTGAAATCGACAGAATCCAAACACGACACACCAGATCGCTGCAAACTTAACAGAATGTAAACGGAGTTGTCTTCATCTAACAACAATTGGTTAATTAGGGTGTATATTCTTTGAAGATTATGCACGTTGGGTTCAAAAATCGTCTGCTGGTGCAAGAGGTTTTCAAAGCGAGGTGAGAACTTCAGTATCTGGAAGTTTGTGTTTGCCGTAAACACTGGCACCGGCACATCGATATGCCGTTCACCACCATTAATTAATATACGGTATCCTCGAAATGTGCTGTCATTAAACGAATATGGTCCTAAAGCCAATGGCCTTGCCATTATGATATTGCCGTCACCATCAATTGCAAAGGCACTGCATCCGAGCAGATTGTCTCTGTAATGTGTTGAATCAACCATCTGAAATGAGCCATCGGCATAGATGCCGGCAGCAGACAAGAAATAACTGTCTTTAAGTTGTCCGCCAAGATCAAATTCAAGGTAGGTATGAACCCAGGAACCGTTTATACTATCCGTGGAGAAAATAAAATTGTTTGTCTCCAAGAACAAAGAATCCAAGAAAAAAGTGTAATGTTGACTTTGCTCAGTTGGCCTAGGAAAAACTGCCATACAAACAATAGATGTGTCGCCAACAAGTTGAATACCTATGCCGTGGGCGTTACTTTGATAATTTGAATGGATTGCTTTATGCCATAGTAAATGGCCTTGGGGACTCAATTTGGCAATAACAACATTCACAGTTTTGTTGTATGGACCATATGGAGTGAACGGAAGAAGATCTGTGCCGTCTATCTGCGCCCCTTTTGTAAACTCGCCCAAGATGTACAAGTTTCCTTCTTTGTCAACTGCGCTCCCTACGATTGTGTTTAGGTCGGTCAGTCCGTTATTGTCGCTTTCACCAATGTAGGATTTCACCCAGTCGAAGTGCTGGGCGTGGGCGGTGATTGCCATCAGCGCGAGGAGCGCAAAGGTGAGGGTCTTTCTTGCCATAGTTGTGTTGTTTTTTGTGCGTTTAACATCGTTGACGTTTCTTTGGCTCAGCATAACTCAAATATGTTTGGTTCTGCGTTCGCTTTGTGAAACGTTGCTAAATCCGTTTTCTTAACCGAGCCCATTGGGGACTCCTAAGACAAGGAACGCTGAAAAAATTTTCTTGTCACACCTATAAGAAGAATAACGCCCCCAAAAAGTTTGTTTTTTAACATTATTTATGCATTTTTAACATTTTGGGTGTCGATTACCCTGATGTTTTGCCGCTATTACCGTCGGGTGTAAATGCTGCCGTCCTCGAGGTGGCGTACACGTGTGGAGTCGTAGCTTGCATTGACAAAGCTTCGCCTTTCGTCAAGCACTTCGGTGGCTATGTCGGCGACATCGATTATGGTGTGGAAAAGGTCGTCGATCATATACGGCGTATGCGTCTGCTGCGCGAGGAGGGTATTGCGGCTTTGCAGATACTCCTTTTGTGAGTGTGAGAACCACATAATGAACGGTATTTCGACATTGGCGTTGGGGATGCGGTCGGAGTAGTCGTGGCCGGAATAGTCGCCCTCGTCGTATACATTCTCGCCGTGGTCGGAGAGGTAGATGGCGGTGATGCGCACCGCGCGGTGCGCCGCTGCGTAGGTGTCGAGCATTGTGAGTATGCTGTCGACGATGAAATCGTTGTACAGTACGGCGTTGTCGTAGGTGTTGATGGTGCGTGTGCGCTTGTCGCCGTGGTCTTCATATTTTGCAAACTGGGCAGGGTAGCGCTTGTTGTACTGCGTGTGGCAGCCCATCAGGTGGAGGAAGACGACCTTGTTCTTGGCGTCGGCGTCGAGTGCTGAGTGCAGGGGGTCGAAGAGGCGTTGGTCGAGCGATACGGTCATCGTGCTCTCCTTCGACGAATTGGCGGTGATGTTGACAAAAGTCAGGGCGTCGGCATTTTGTGCCAGGCTGGTCACACCATTGTCCCACAGTCCGATAGGCGACTGGTTTGAGAGCCAGTAGCTTTTGTAGGGCGAGGAATGGAGTATGTCGAAGATGTGTATGCAACTGTCGAGCGGTCGGGCGTTGTCGGTATTGTTTTCGGTAAGGAAGTTCATCACGGAACGCAGGGTGTTGGAGTTGGCGCTGATTACGTTGTCGAAGACCAGGATGTCGTTCCTCTTTGCGAGTCGCGGCGAGGTTTGACGGTGGTAGCCATAAAGCGACAGGTGGTTGCGGTTGCACGATTCGCCGATTATCACGACGACAAGGGTTGAGTCGCTGGTTGTCAGTCGGGTGTCGACGTTGTACAGCTCGCGGGTCTTCAGGCTTTTGTATTCCTTTGACTCTTCGAAGAACGAGACGACGGCGCGTTCCACGTCGGGCACGGCGAGGCGCAGGAAACGCTGGTGGATGATGTTGTCGGCAAAATATACTGCAACGGTGAGCCACAGCGTCAGCCAGACGGCTATTGGGCCTTTCTTTCGGAATGCGAGTTGTGGTATGTGCCTCAATGTCAGGATGAACAGGGCTATGTAGGGAATATAGAGCAGTAGCAGCGGTGTTGTCTTGATGGCCATAAACTCCGACGCCTCGCTCCAGTTGGTGTTGAGGAATACGAAGATGGACGAGGCGTTGAGCGGGCATTTTAGCACGGTCCAGTGGAAGAGGTTGACAAAACCGTCGGCAAACAGCAGACTTGCGGCCGTGACATAGAGCCACCGCTTGCGCGTCAGGACGTAGGGCATCAGCAGCACCGCTGTCCACATCAGCGGCAGGAGGATGCTCCTTGCCGTAATGGCGTTGCTGTTGAGCACGAGACCTGCGGCTGGAGTGAAAAGCACCAAGGCGAGGAGCCAGAGGATGCCCAGCGGATTATGGTTTTTGTCGGTCATCGTGCGGTCTTGCGGAATGTTGTTTTGTTATTTTTCCACAGGCTTGCCGGCTTTTTGCCAGGCGATGATGCCACCGTCGAGGTTGTAGACGGTGCAGCCCTTTGCGGCGAGCTGCTCGGCGGCCATAAGACTGCGCCTGCCGCTACGGCAGTAGACGGCCACTTTGCCTTTGGCATCTTGGATGCGGCTGGCAAAGTCGGCGGCTTTTACGTCGATGTTTTCAGCTTTGGCGATATGCCCTTCGGCGTATTCCTTTGGTGTCCGGACGTCGATAAGACGAACGCTCTTTTTGCCTATTGTTTTGGCAAATTCGTCCACACTGATGGTCGTTACCGTTCCCGTCGGGCTCTGCTCGGCATTCCTGTTGCTTCCGCAGCCGACCAACATCGCTGCAAACAAGGCTATTGCAAATATGTGTTTCATAATTGTTTCGATTTGGAAGTTGCAAAATTACACATTTTCTTCAGGATGAGAAAAACTATTTTGCACCTTCCGCTCGGATATTCCAAAACTGCCTAAAAACGATTTGCCAAATAAAACGACAGCCTCCCGCCCCGGGTTTCGGCTTTGTGGGTTGTATCGGATTTTCAATCCGCCAACATTAACACTTTTGCAGGTGTTTTTGTGTTTTGCGGATTGCAAATCCTTATATTAAGCAGCGTCGGATTGCAAATCAT
>Ga0256405_10002445_pt1 | contig 42723 bp, 30 predicted proteins | sample RumenRJG_02DNA_FD_189096 | JGI IMG/M metagenome (GOLD analysis project Ga0256405, IMG submission 189096) | Bovine rumen microbial communities from Lethbridge, Alberta, Canada - RJG_02 | ecosystem: Host-associated > Mammals > Digestive system > Stomach > Rumen | place: Canada: Alberta... | reverse complement strand
TGGACGTACCTTGGACGTACCTTGGACGTACCTTGGACGTACCTTGGACGTACGAACAATTTCTGACGAAATTGTTCGTTATAAATCCTCGGCAATTATGGAAGCAATTTTGAATTATGAATTGTCAATTCTGAATTATGAATTAAAAAGTAGGGCTGTAAATATTCCACTTTTTCCTGAAACACGAGCATAAGTCAGATTTTTATTTTCGAAAAATTTCATCAAACTTTCAATCTGAAAGATATTTTTAAATATTTGTTTTAATTTGTAAGACGCAACACATATTTTACTTCATCATTAAAGTACAGGTTTTACATAGGTAACTTTTTGAAATAAAAACCACTCGTTTATATATCAAAAAGAAATTTTATTTGTAATTTTGCAAACAAATAGAAAGAGATTATCTGATAATAAACGACAGAAATCATGACAAATCAACAAAACAACAACCAAGGAAAGAACAAGCCATTCCAGCGTCCTTCACAGATGGGACTCTACAACCCAGCAAACGAGCACGATGCTTGCGGTGTGGGAATGGTAGTAAACATCCACGGAAACAAATCGCACGAACTTGTTGACTCGGCACTCAAGGTGCTCGAGAACATGCGTCACCGCGGTGCTGAAGGTGCTGACGGACGTACAGGCGACGGTGCCGGAATCATGCTTCAGATTCCACATGAATTCATTCTTCTTCAGGGCATTCCTGTGCCAGAGAAGGGCAAATACGGAACTGGTCTCATCTTCTTGCCAAAGGCACAGAAAGAGCAGGACGAGATTCTGAAGATTATGTTCGAGGAGATTGAGCGCGAGGGATTGTCGCTAATGCACCTGCGCACCGTTCCTACTAACTCGGAGTGCTTGGGCGAGGCTGCACTCGAAACCGAGCCAGACATTAAACAGATTTTCATTACAGGAATCTCGGATGACGAACTTCCTTTGTTCGAGAGAAAACTGTACAAGATAAGAAAAAAGATTGAGAACCGCGTAAAGCATAAGGATTTCTACATCGTTTCGCTTTCGAGCAAGAGCATCATCTATAAGGGTATGTTGTCGTCAATGCAGGTGCGCGAGTACTTCTGCGACTTGACAAACGACTACTTCACAAGCGGCTTGGCACTCGTTCACTCACGCTTCTCAACAAACACATTCCCAACATGGAGCCTTGCACAGCCTTTCAGAATGTTGTGCCACAACGGCGAAATCAATACCGTTAGAGGTAACCGCAACTGGATGAAGGCAAGAGAGAGCGTACTCTCGTCTGAGGCTTTGGGCGACATCAAGGAAATCTCGCCTATCGTACAGCCGGGAATGAGCGACTCAGCATCGCTCGACAACGTATTCGAGTTCTTCGTTATGTCGGGAATGAGCCTGCCTCACGCAATGGCTATCCTCGTTCCAGAATCGTTCAACGACAAGAACCCTATCAGCGACGATCTGAAGGCATTCTACGAGTATCATTCAATCCTGATGGAGCCTTGGGACGGTCCGGCAGCCTTGATGTTCAGCGACGGTCGCTTTGCCGGCGGTATGCTCGACAGAAACGGTCTTCGCCCATCGCGCTACCTCATAACAAACAACGACATGATGCTTGTCGCATCTGAGGTTGGCGTTATGGATTTCGACCCAACAGAAATCAAGCAGAAAGGTCGTCTTCAGCCAGGTAAGATTCTGATGATCGATACCGAGGAAGGCAAGATTTACTACGACGGCGACCTGAAGGCTCAGCTTGCTGCCGAACATCCTTACAAGCAGTGGCTTAGCACAAACAGAATACAGCTCGAGAAGTTGAAGAGCGGCCGAAAGGTAAACAACAGCGTTGACAACTACGAGCGTAAGTTGAGAAACTTCGGCTTCGGACAGGAAGACATCGACAAGACAATCGTTCCGATGTGTACAGGCGGCGCAGAGCCAGTGGCAGCGATGGGTAACGATACTCCGCTTGCTGTTGTTTCAGACCGTCCGCAGATATTCTTCAACTACTTCCGCCAGCAGTTTGCGCAGGTTACAAACCCAGCCATCGACCCAATCCGCGAGGAACTTGTAATGTCGCTCACCGAGTATATCGGCGCAGTCGGAACCAACATTCTGACACCAGACGAGAGCAACTGCAAGATGGTTCGTCTGCCACAGCCGGTTTTGACAAACACTCAGTTGGATATTCTCTGCAACATCCGCTACAAGGGCTTCAACACAACAAAGTTGCCTCTTCTGTTCGAGGTTTCGAAGGGCGAGGCTGGTCTGAAGGAAGCCATTGACGAACTTTGCAGAAAGGCTGAAGAATCGGTTGACAACGGAATCAACTACATTATACTGAGCGACCGCGACATCGACAAAGACCATGCCGCAATTCCGTCGCTGCTTGCCGTAAGCGCAGTACATCACTATCTCATCAACATAGGAAAGCGCGTTCAGACAGCCCTCATCGTTGAGAGCGGCGAGATTCGCGAGGTTATGCACGCTGCCCTTCTGTTGGGCTACGGTGCATCGGCTATCTGCCCTTACATGACATTCGCCGTTCTCGACAACCTTGTAAAGAACAAGAAGGTTCAGGAAGACTACGAGACAGCCGAGAAAAACTACATCAAGGCAATCTGCAAGGGATTGTTCAAGGTTATGTCAAAGATGGGTATCTCTACAATCCGTTCATACCGCGGTGCCAAGATTTTCGAGAGCATCGGCTTGAGCGAGGATTTGCTGAAGACTTACTTCGGAACAGAGGTTTCAACCATCGGCGGTATCGGTCTGAAACACATTGCTGCTGATGCCATCGCCCTTCACAACGAGGGATTCAAGTCGGCTCAGATTAACGAATTCTTGCCAAACAATGGTCAGTTTGCATATCGCAAGGACGGAATCCAGCACGCTTGGAATCCAGAGACAATCTCTACCCTACAAATTGCAACACGCCTTGGCAGTTACAAGAAATTCAAGGAATTTACAAATATCGTTGACAACAAGGAGAAGCCAATCTTCATCCGCGACTTCTTCAAGTTCAAGAAGGCTGCAAAGCCAATCTCTATCGACGAGGTTGAGCCAGTAGAAAGCATCGTTAAGCACTTCGTAACAGGCGCTATGTCGTTCGGAGCAATCTCTATCGAGGCACACGAGGCTCTTGCCATCGCAATGAACAAACTTGGCACCCGAAGCAACACCGGTGAGGGCGGCGAGGACAACGCACGCTATCACACCGAGTTAAACTCAAAGACTAAGCAGATTGCTTCTGGTCGTTTCGGTGTAACAGCCGAGTATCTTGTTAATGCAGAGGAACTTCAGATTAAGGTGGCTCAGGGTGCAAAACCGGGCGAAGGCGGTCAGCTTCCGGGCTTCAAGGTTAACGAGATTATCGCAAAGACTCGTAACTCTATTCCGGGAATCTCGCTTATCTCTCCTCCACCTCATCACGATATCTACTCTATCGAGGACTTGGCTCAGTTGATTTTCGACCTCAAGAACATCAACCCAACGGCAGCCGTTTCTGTTAAGTTGGTAGCCGAGAGCGGAGTTGGTACAATCGCTGCCGGAGTTGCAAAGGCTAAGGCTGATTTGATTGTAATCTCTGGTGCTGAGGGCGGTACAGGTGCATCACCAGCATCGTCTATGCGATTTGCCGGAATCTCTCCAGAAATCGGTCTTGCCGAGGCACAGCAGACTCTCGTTCTTAACGGACTAAGAAGTCAGGTCAGAGTTCAGACAGACGGTCAGCTAAAGACAGGTAAGGACGTGGTAATCACCGCAATGCTCGGTGCCGACGAGTTCTCATTCGGAACACTTCCACTTATCGTTTTGGGCTGTGTGATGATGCGTAAGTGTAACACAAATACATGTCCTGTGGGCGTTGCAACACAAGACCCAGAACTTCGCAAGAGATATACTGGCAAGTCAGACTACGTTGTAAACTACTTCACATTCCTTGCTCAGGAAGTGCGTGAGTATCTGGCAGAAATGGGTATCAAGAAGTTCAACGACATCATCGGTCGCACCGACCTCATCGAGGTTGACGAGCGCGCTGAAGGTTCAAAGGCTGCTACACTCGACTTCTCTCGCCTTCTGACAAAGGTAGATGGTCCTCTTCACTACGACGGCCGTCCATACACTAAGGTTGAGGGCGTTAAGGACTTCGAGATTATTGCCAACGCAAAAGACGCAATAGAGAACAAGCAAGAGGTAAACCTCGACTTCGCAATAAAGAACACCGACCGCGCTTGCGGTACGATGCTTGCAGGCTGCATTGCCAAGAAGTACGGCGAAGAAGGATTGCCTGATTCAACAATAAACATCAAGTTCAAAGGCTCTGCCGGACAGAGTTTCGGAGCGTTCCTTCCAAAGGGCGTAAACTTCAAACTCGAGGGCGAGACTAACGACTACTTCGGAAAGGGACTCAGCGGCGGTAGAATCTCAATTCTTCCTCCGGTACGTTCAAACTTCGTTGCCGAGGATAACATCATTGCCGGAAACACAGGTCTGTACGGTGCAACAACCGGCGAACTCTATGTAAACGGTAAGGTTGGCGAACGCTTCGGCGTTAGAAACTCTGGCGCAACAGCCGTAATCGAGGGCGCAGGCGACCACTGCTGCGAGTACATGACTGGCGGACGCGTGGTTGTGCTTGGCGAGACAGGACGTAACTTCGGTGCCGGAATGTCGGGCGGTGTGGCATACGTCTGGGACAAGAACCACAACTTCGACTACTTCTGCAACATGGATATGGTTGAGTTGAGCCTTGTAGAAGACACAACATACCGCAAGGAGTTGCGCGAGCTTATCCATCAGCACTGGCTCTACACAGGCTCTAAGCTGGCACGTACAATGCTCGACGACTGGAACCACTACGTTGAGGAGTTCATACAGGTTGTGCCAATAGAATACAAGCGCGTGCTTCAGGAAGAGCAGCTCAGAAAGCTCAAGGAGAAGATTGCCGACATTCAGAGAGATTACTAAACCGAGTAAAAAACAACCAGAATCAAAACATAATTCACAATGGGAAATCCAAAAGCATTTCTTACTGTCCCTCGCAAAGAAGCAGGTCACCGTCCGATACACGAACGTATCCACGATTTCGCAGAAGTTGAGCAGACACTAAATACAAAAGACCGCCAGCAGCAGGCATCACGATGCATGGATTGCGGCGTACCATTCTGCCACTGGGCTTGTCCGCTTGGCAACAAGCAGCCCGAATGGCAAGACGCTCTGTACAAGGGCGACTGGGAGATGGCTTACAAGATGCTGAAGAAGACAAACGACTTTCCAGAGTTTACAGGACGTATCTGTCCTGCACTCTGCGAGAAGGCGTGCGTCCTTAACCTAACCATCGGAGAACCAACAACATGCCGCGAGAACGAGTGCGCCATAGCCGAGCGCGCCTTCCTCGAGAGTTACGTTACGATAGAGCACCCAGAGCGCAACGGCAAGAAGGTTCTTGTAATCGGCGCAGGCCCTGCCGGACTGGCAGCTGCCAACCAGCTTAACTACAAGGGCTACGAGGTTACGGTTTACGAGAAGAACGAGGCTGCCGGCGGACTGCTCCGCTACGGTATTCCTAACTTCAAACTCGAAAAGTCGGTCATCGACCGCCGCATAAGGATTATGGAGGCAGAGGGCGTCAAGTTCGAGTACAACAAGGATGTAGACGTAACCAAACTCCCGAAGGGATTCGACGCATACGTTGTAAGCACCGGAACTCCTCAGGCACGCGACCTGAAGATTGAAGGACGCGAGTTGAAGGGCGTTTACTTGGCTCTGGAGATGCTTAGCCAGCAGAACCGCATCCTTGCAGGAAAGAAGTTCAGCGACAGCGAACTGGTCAACGCAAAGGGCAAGAAAGTACTCGTAATCGGCGGTGGCGATACAGGCTCAGACTGCATCGGAACAGCACACCGTCAGGGCGCAGTTAGCGTTACTCAGATTGAAATCATGCCGAAGCCGCCAGTTGGCACAAATCCGGCAACGCCTTGGCCAAACTGGCCTGTCATCCTGAAGACAACCACCTCTCACGAGGAAGGCTGCGAGCGCAGATGGCTCCTGAACACAAACAAGTTCATAGGCAAGGGCGGAAAGCTTATCGGCGCAGAGGTCGAGGAGGTTGAATGGATTCCGAACCCGCAGGGCGGACGTCCAACAATGAAGCCAACCGGCAAGAAGGAAATCATAGAGTGCGACATGGTTCTCTTGGCAATGGGATTCATCAAGCCAGAGCAGCCAAAGTTTGCCGACAACGTGTTCGTGGCAGGCGATGCAGCATCGGGCGCAAGCCTCGTGGTTCGCGCCATTGCAAGCGGCCGCAAGGTAAGCGAGCAGATTGACGCTTACTTCAGCAAAAAGTAAAAGTACAAACACTTCACTTATATCCACAGAGGCACGGAATCAAGTCTTACCGCGGAGTTCGTTCTGATTCCGTGCCCTTTATTTGGAATATTAATAATCACAATTACAAAACCTAATAAAATACGATATCATGTGTGGCATAGTAGGCATATTCAACATAAAACAGCAGACTGCCGACCTTAGAAAGAAGGCTCTGCGGATGTCGCAGAAAATTCGACACAGAGGACCCGACTGGAGCGGCATATACTGCGGAAAATCGGCAATTCTTGCACACGAACGTCTGTCTATCGTCGACCCAAAATCGGGCAAGCAGCCGCTCTTCAGCCCCGACAACAAGCACATTCTTGCAGTAAACGGCGAGATTTACAACCATCGCGCAATACGCGAGCAGTACAAGGACAAATACAAGTTCCAGACTGGCTCAGACTGCGAGGTGATTCTTGCTCTCTATCAGGAAAAGGGCATCGACTTTCTCGAAGACATCAGCGGAATCTTCGCCTTCGCCCTCTACGACGAGGAGAAGGACGAGTTTCTGATTGCACGCGACCCTATCGGCGTTATTCCGCTCTTCATCGGTCGCGACAAGGACGGAAAAGTCTACTGTGCCAGCGAGTTGAAGGCTCTCGAAGGCTTCTGCGATGAGTACGAGCCATTCCTTCCGGGACACTACTACAGCAGCAAGGAAGGAGTAATGAAACGCTGGTACAAGCGCGACTGGTTTGAATATGATGCCGTAAAGGACAATGTCGCATCGGTTAAGGACATTCACGATGCACTCGAATCAGCCGTCAAGCGACAGTTGATGAGCGATGTGCCTTACGGCGTTCTGCTCTCTGGCGGTCTCGACAGCTCGGTAATCTCTGCCGTAGCCAAGAAATTTGCCCACAAGCGCATCGAGGAGGAAGGCAAGAGCGATGCTTGGTGGCCTCGCCTGCACTCTTTCGCCGTAGGTCTGAAGGGTGCTCCCGACCTTGCCAAGGCTAAGGAAGTTGCCGAGCACATCGGAACGGTTCATCACGAGATAAACTATACCATTCAGGAAGGACTCGACGCCATCCGCGATGTTATCTATTTTATTGAGACATACGACGTTACAACTGTTCGCGCCAGCACTCCGATGTATCTTCTGGCTCGTGTAATAAAGAGCATGGGCATAAAGATGGTTCTGAGTGGCGAGGGAGCAGACGAGATTTTCGGCGGATATCTCTACTTCCACAAAGCACCAAATGCCAAGGAGTTTCACGAGGAGACCGTACGCAAACTGGGCAAGTTGCATCTGTACGATTGTCTGAGAGCCAACAAATCGCTTTCAGCATGGGGCGTTGAAGGCAGAGTGCCGTTCCTCGACAAGGAGTTCCTTGACGTTGCAATGCGCACTAACCCCGAGGCTAAGATGTGTCCGGGCAACGAAATCGAAAAGAAGATTGTACGCGAGGCATTTGCCGAATATCTGCCAGAAAGCGTGGCATGGCGACAGAAGGAGCAGTTCAGCGACGGCGTTGGCTACAACTGGATTGACACGCTGAAGCAGATAACATCCGAGCAGGTAACCGATGAGCAGATGGCTCACGCTGCCGAGCGTTTCCCAATAAACACTCCGATGAACAAGGAGGAATACTACTACCGCACCATCTTCGAGGAGCATTTTCCAAGCGAGTCGGCTGCACGATGCGTTCCTCACGAGGCGAGCGTTGCATGCTCAACAGCCACCGCACTTGCATGGGACGAGGCTTTCAAAAACATGAACGACCCATCGGGACGCGCCGTAAAAGGTGTTCACGAGCAGGCATACTGATTTGTTATTAAAAAAATTATTTGCACAACACATACACAAAAGACAACCAAGCCATTTCCAACTGCAGGAAATGGCTTGATTTGTTTTTATTTAAATTAATGCAAATTTCTCATAAATCTACCCAAACGTCCTCTCCAAGAATAAAAATTATCATGTTTATTGTTTTTAAAATTTATAATATCCTTATTATCATCCCGTTTCTCATAGAATATTTTCATAGAACTTCGTTTATTATAATTACTCCCAGTCATATAATCATATATCATATTTATTGTTTTTAAATAATTATTCTTGTTTATTGTAAAAATTAGCGTTGCCCTATCTGGATTCACATTCTCAATTACAACCATCAAATACTCAGGAGTAGAACTCATCTCTATCGTAAACATAAACGCCTCTTCTGTAAAAGGAAAACCATTATTATAATAAACAAAACTTTCACGCAATGGAATAACCCTATAATTATTAGACTGAAGTTCCATCAAGTGGTTAATATACACCGAATCATACTTTTTTAAATAATTAGAATCTATATTCAAGCCAGCTTCATAACTTTCTTCAAAACTCATTGGTACTACAAAAACCGACGGTTTTCTTTCATTAATGAATTTAAAATCATCTATTTCAAAAAACATAGCATATTTTAGTTAAAATGAATAATTCTTTAAGGCATAAAAAAAGCGTGAAACTTAACTTGTTTACGCTGATAGAAATATTTGGCTTGACCTAAATCCACGAAATAAGTTAAGCCCACGCCTTAGCGTGAGCATATTCACTTATTTCTTCAGACTTTTCAATCGCCAAATTTCCAATCAGAAGAAACTAAGCTAAATGCTTATATTATGTCATTTAACATCACAAGTCTATGCAATGCGATGCAAATTTACATTTTTTTCACGACGGAACAAGAATAATTTTGATTTTTTAGTGTAAAAAAAGTATGTAAACCTCGTATAAATGCAGAGGTTTACATACTTTTCCAATTCATTTTACAAACTTTTCACATCACTTAACCTTTGTACCCTTCTTGTTTACATCTGTGTGTTTCAGTTTTATAACCGTTAACGAGTACTTTGGCATTGTATATTCAAGACTGAAATCGTCTGATTCTGAATTGACTTTCGCCGTGCCGGAAGTCGGCTTTTGGTTGCCTTCGGCGATGTTGCCCGTAAGAACAGTGTAATCGGCATCGAGGTAGTAATTTGATGCGCCCACCATCTTGTTCCTGCCAGATTTTATCGCCTCATTCTTGACAATTTCGTTCAAATGTATGGTTAAGTTTACATCCTCGGGCAAGCAGTTTACAAGTTTTATAAAAACATCGCCCGTCTTGCTGTCGCGCACCACCGATGTGCCGATGCGTTTCATTACGTCGGAGCGAGAAACACGGTTTGAGCGATCGGTCTTGAACCTCAAATCCACGTCGGCTGGGATGTACTCGTCGCCCGAATTCTGCCCGAACAGAGCCTGAACGTAGTAGTTTGCCGTAGGCTTAACCTCGGAGTTGTTGAAGTAGATGAGGTCGGGATTCCATTGCGTGTGACCTTCCTTGGCAAGCAGCGGAGCGTAAGACGACATAACCACCACATCGGCATTTCGCTCTACGTTGGTTAGATGCAGAGCCTCGACGAGCGCGTTTTCGAGTTTGTTGCCCTTCGATGCCCATTCGCCCAGATATACTTTCGTTCCGTTGCGGTCGTACTTGTCGTAGAAATTCTGGTTGTTTAGATACCAACCCGGCTGATTGTAATAATGCTCGTCAACGATGTCGAGCTTCTCCTGCTTGGCAATCTTCCAACCCTCCTCATAGTCAGAGCCTTCCCAGAACGGACCTACTGTTCCAACGACGGTTATCTCGGGATGCGCCTTGCGGATTTCGCGGCACAGATAGTTGTATCGCTCAACAAAGACATCGCTTATCAAATCCTCATTTCCGATGCCCAAATATTTAAGGTTGAATGGCTTTGGATGACCAGCCTCGGCTCTCATGGCTGCGAGTTTCGACTTCTTGGCATCGCCGTTAGCCCACTCTATCAGGTCGAGAAGTTCCTGAAGATAATCCTTCATCTCGTCCATCGACAAACCACCCTGCTGACCGTCGTTCTTTCCGTCGCGACCGCCTCGGCTCGAATTCTGGCAAGGCACTCCAGCCGAAAGAACAGGAAGCGGCTCAGCCCCGATGTCCTCGCAGAACTGAAAATACTCGAAGAAGCCCAGTCCGCGGCTCTGATGGTAATTCCAGATATTGAAGTCGCCCTTGCGCTCCCACGGCTTACCCACGGAGTGCTTCCAATGATAGATGTTCTCGATGCCGTTGCCGTGCGATGCACATCCGCCCGGGAATCGGACGAAACGAGGCTTCATATCTGCCAAAAGCTGGGCGATGTCGGCGCGCATTCCGTTCTTACGGTTCTTGAAAGTCTTCTGTGGAAAGAGGCTCACGAAGTCGAGTTGCAACTCGCCCTTCTGCATCGGTTCGATGGCAAGAACAGCCTTCTCTGCCGATGCCGACGGAACGAGAACCGCGCCGTACTGCTTCCACAGCGCACCAGATTTCAGGCTTACAACGGTGCTTGCAAGCGTCTTGTCGCCTTCACGAAGGCTTATCCTAACCTTCTGCGCATCCTTGCTACGAAAGAAAAGGCTGAGGTCGTACTTTTCGCCCTTCTTCACGACAATTCCGTCGAATCCGCCGTTTACGAGGCACGCCCCAACCTTATCGGTCTTTAGCAAAGAACTATGGCTGTTGTTGGCATGCAGCGGATTGTCGGTAACGATGCTCCACTCCGTGCCGTCGCCCTCGAGCGTCCACGATGTCTTGGCATTCCATTTTTCGCGACGATTGTCGCCTTCTGAATATTCAAAGTCGCGGTTCTGAATGAGTTCGGCATAAAGTCCGCCGTCGGCTGCATAGTTTATATCCTCGAAGAAGATTCCTATAAGATTATTGCTGATGGCTTTACTATTGTTTGCATCGGGTTTAAGAAAAGCCTTGATGTCGTTTACTTTTGCAAAGCGCGATGCATCGTCGGTCATGCGCTCACACTCGCGCGCATATCGCTGTGCGGCAGCATCAACATTGGTTATCAGAGTGTTAACAAACTGCCACGGAACGCGGTTCACATCAGCCTCTACCCTTGCACCGCCTACGCTGATGCTCTGCTTCTGCGAGAAGTAGTCAGAATTATCGACCTTTACCGCCTTAGACCAATGGCTGAAATCGCGGCTCACGGTCTTATAAACCGAGCCGTCTGCCGTCTTGAACATAACCACAAACTCATCGTCCTCGCGACTGAGCACAGGCTCGAGAACCTCACTGACATCCATGTACGGATAGTCCTGAGGCTTCCATAGCCATAGGTCGTTGCTCTTTGTGGTTGCAAACTGACGCTTGTCGGTATTCACTCCCCACACGGCATACCACACACCGTTGTGTTTAAGCACCGAAGGAGCAAACATCTGCTTCTGCGAGCCCCACGCCCCAAAATCACTCTTCACGAAATCGTAGTTGTCGCCAATATCAATCCATCGGCTGTTGTCCGAACTGTAAGCCACATGCAATCCCGCCTTCGGGCTGTTGGCATAGGTAGCAATGTAAACTGAGTCAGGATGATTGGCGTTTGCCTGTTGTGCTGCGCAAATCATGGCTGCCAGCACGCATAGTGTTTGTTTTTTCATGCTATTCATAATCGACCGCAAATATATAAAAAAACGGCAATATTATGAAATAAATGTGTTATCTTCGCAGCATGAATAATTCCATTCTCGAATTACAGAAATTACAGACTCTGCTGCACATGGAGCACTACTTTGAGCGCGAGCAGTTTATGGAGCAGAGCAACAAGATGAGCGTTCAGCGCAAGATTAAGCGCGGAATATGCTGGTGGCCAATCAGAACGGGACGCAGTTTCTACAACTCGCTCAACCAACTCACCATTGAGATTTACCGCACCGAGGACGATGAGATTGAATCGGTGTTTGAGTTTGGAAAGGCGGTGAGTTTCTTTACCATAACCGACAAGGGAACAGAATACTTCAAGTTCACAAGCACAGTTAGTTATGTTGACGACGACCGCATGGTGGCGGTGATTCCTGACAGTGGCGCGGTGCTAACGCTCGAGAACGCACAGAACGTGGGCGTGCAACTTTATTTCGACGAAAGCACATACCACCTTATGTTCGAGGCACTTAACAAAGTGATGCAAGCCAAGAGCGGACGCCTTGCCGACCTGCGTGAGATATTCCACGGCAACAGCAAGGCGGAGCATCTGACATTCGACCATATACGCTTTCCGTGGCTCAACGCCGCACAGGAACAGGCCGTGAACGAGGTTCTGCGCGCCAAAGACGTGGCTATAGTTCACGGACCTCCGGGAACGGGAAAGACAACCACGCTTGTCGAAGCCATCTACGAGACTCTGCGCCGAGAGAGTCAGGTGCTTGTGTGCGCACAGAGCAACATGGCGGTAGACTGGATTAGCGAAAAACTGGTAGACCACGGCATAAGCGTGCTGCGAATAGGCAATCCTACGCGTGTTAACGACAAGATGCTGTCATTTACATACGAACGAAAGTTCGAGAGCCACCCCGACTATCCGCAACTGTGGGCAGTGCGAAAGGCTATCCGCGAACTCTACTCACAGAAGAAGAAAGGCGACTCGACGCATCAGAAGATAAGCCGACTGAAAGAGCGCGCCACCGAACTCGAAATACGCATAAACGAGCAACTTTTTGCCGATGCAAAAGTAATTGCCTCTACCCTAACAAGCACGGCAAACCGCGTTCTCACGGGACGGAAATTCTCGACTCTCTTCATCGACGAGGCGGCGCAAGCCCTCGAACCAGCCTGCTGGATTGCCATCAGAAAGGCAGGACGAGTGATTCTGGCAGGCGACCATCAGCAACTTCCGCCAACCGTTAAGTGCTACGAAGCCGAAAAGCAAGGTCTGTCGCACACGCTTATGGAACAGATTGTGGCACGCCGTCCCGAAACCGTTACGATGCTAACAACGCAGTATCGCATGAACGAGGAGATAATGCGTTTCTCGAGCAACTGGTTTTACCAAGGCAAGGTCGAATCAGCCAAGGAAGTGAAATTCAGAAGCATTCTCGACCTTGACCGCCCCATGATGTGGATTGACACGTCTTCTCTGCCCGAGGACGAATATCGCGAGCAGTTCGTCGGCGAGAGTTTTGGACGCATAAACAAGGCCGAGGCGCAACTCACGCTTCAGACTCTGAAGGATTATTTTGCCAAAATCGGAAAGCAGCGCGTTCTCGACGAAAGGCTCGACGTGGGCGTGATATCACCCTACAAGGTTCAGGTGCAGTACATGCGGCAACTCGTAAAGAAAGATGCCGACCTGAAGCCGTTCCGCCACCTAATAACGCTCAACACCGTCGACGGATTTCAAGGTCAGGAGCGCGACATCATCCTCATCAGTCTGGTACGAGCAAACGACGACGGACAGATTGGATTCCTGCGCGACCTTAGGCGAATGAACGTGGCTATGACGCGCGCCAGAATGAAACTCATAATTCTTGGCAATGCAGCAACCCTAAGCCATCATCCGTTCTACAAGAAACTGTACGAATACATACAAAACCTGTAACATTTCGGCAAAAAAACGCGCCATAATTGCGCCTATACACAAAATATTACTTACTTTTGCGCCACAAAAAATGGAACATAAAGATTATGAACGAACTGGAAAAAGATAAAAAGCAGGAACTTATCCTGATGAACATTACCGGAAACGACCGTCCGGGACTAACTGCCGACATTATGGGCATACTTGCCAAATACGATGCCAAGGTTATGGACATCGGTCAGGCCGACATCCACAACACGCTCTCGCTCGGAATCCTCATCCGCGTTTCGGAAAACAACAGCGGAAACGTTATGAAGGAAGTCCTCTTCAAGAGCACGGAACTGCACGTAAACGTTAGTTTCTCGCCAATTACCGAAGAAGACTACATGTCGTGGGTAAACCTTCAGGGAAAGAACCGCTACATCCTCACAGTTCTCGGCCGCCATCTCGAGGCAAAGCAACTTGGAGCCATTGCCAACGTAATTGCCGAGCAAGGCTTCAACATCGACTCAATCCTTCGTCTCTCCGGCCGTCCTCATCTAGAGCAGAACGCCGAAGAGAAGAGCCGTGCCTGCGTTGAATTCTCGCTCCGCGGAACACCAAAGGACAAGGACGAGATGCAGAGCAAGCTGATGTCGCTCTCCAAGGAACTCGACATGGATACTTCTTTCCAGAAAGACAATATGTTCCGCCGTATGCGCCGACTCATCTGCTTCGATATGGACTCAACGCTCATCCAGACCGAATGTATAGACGAACTGGCAATGCGCGCCGGCGTGGGCGACCAAGTAAAGGCCATTACCGAGAGCGCGATGCGTGGCGAAATTGACTTCAAGGAGAGCTTTACACGCCGTGTTGCTCTGCTTAAAGGCTTGGACGTGAACGTGATGCAGGAAATTGCCGACAACATGCCTATAACCGAAGGCGCAGAGCGACTGATAAAGACGCTGAAAGCATACGGATACAAGATTGCCATCCTCTCGGGCGGTTTCACCTTCTTCGGAAAATACTTACAGGAGAAACTGGGCATAGACTATGTTTATGCCAACGAACTTGAGATTGACGAGAACGGCAAACTTACGGGCAAATACGTCGGCGAGGTGGTAGACGGCAAGCGAAAGGCCGAACTTCTGCGCCTTATTGCTCAGGTCGAGAAGGTTGACCTTCAGCAGACTATTGCCGTGGGCGACGGTGCAAACGACCTTCCGATGCTCTCGCTCGCCGGACTGGGCATTGCCTTCCACGCAAAGCCAAGAGTCGTTGCCAGCGCAAAGCAGAGCATCAACACCATCGGATTGGACGGTGTGCTCTACTTCCTCGGTTTCAAGGATTCATATCTGAAGAACTAATATTTTTAACATACAAAAAAACGAAAGCCTGCTCTCTTTTTCGGAGCGGGCTTTTTTGTTTTTCTACGGAAAGAGGGAAATAAGTCGGAAGGTACATAGTAGCTACGGAGTAGCAACGGGGTAGCTACGGGGAAGGTACGAGGAAGCAAGCCGAAAGATTCGGGCAAGGTTCGGGAAAGATTCGGGCAAGCAAGCCATACATAAGCCGTATGTAAGCCATACCTGTTTATCAAGGTAGCCAATCAAAAGCCAGTCAATATGGCGAAGTTCTCAATATTCTGTTATCAACGGTAGCGAATATTATTGAAATTAAATCCGAACTGATGTATTTTTTGCAAAAAAAGCGTCTGTTTTCTTGGTTTCAATAAAAGAAAACGTATTTTTTTACATCAATTCAATAATAAAACAATGAGTAACTTTCTTTTTATCATAATCATCACGTTTCTGACTTCGTACCAGACGACTGCCCACTATACGCAAAACGATATGGTTGATGAATATTGCAAATTTGACGACGGTGTTCACTTTCGACTGATATTGAATTCGGACAGTTCCTTTCAATTTAGAAACGAAAATGGATGTTTTTGGGTGCAAGGAACCAAAGGAAACTGGAAAATGAAAAAAAGATACGCTAACAGTCGACAACAAAAATTATCCTATTGATTATATCGAACTTGACAAAAATCTTATAGGAAGCAACCGCATCTGGATTGAAAACAAAAATGAAATAAAAATATTATCGCACATATCCGAAGATGGAAGTTGCTGGGTTCATACATTACGAAGAAAATAAATTTACAAAAACAAACGCTGACTTTACAAAAAAAGCCAAACAGAAAATCATTTGTAAACTTTCTGTTTGGCCTTTATTCTTTCTGCATCAAAAATGATGCAAAAACCTGTTTAAAAGGTTATTTCAGTCCCTTCATCGAGAGCGAGATTCTGTTTCGCTGCAAATCAACGTCGAGCACCTTGACCATTACCTGCTGTCCCAGCGACACGACTGTTGTCGGGTCGCTTTCATACTTGTCGGCAAGTTGCGAGATGTGGACGAGTCCCTTCTCGTGAACACCTATGTCTACAAAGCAGCCGAAGTTGGTTATATTGCTTATTATGCCCGGCAGAACCATTCCGGCGTGAAGGTCGCTAACCTCGTGCACGTTTTGGTCGAACTCGAACACTTTAAGCTGTTCGCGAGGGTCGCGTCCCGGCTTGTCAAGTTCCTTCATAATGTCGGTTAGCGTTGGCAGACCACAAGTGTCGGTAACATATTTTTTCAGGTCAATTTTCTTTCTGAGCTCGGCATTGGCTATGAGTTCCTCGACCTTGCAGCCATTGTCCTTTGCCATCTTCTCTACGATGCCGTAACTCTCGGGGTGAACAGAAGTATTGTCGAGCGGATTTGTGCTGCCCGGAATGCGGAGGAATCCGGCGCACTGCTCAAACGTCTTTGCGCCCATCTTTGGCACTTTCAGCAGTTGCTTGCGGTTGGCAAATGGACCATTCTCGGCTCTGAAAGCCACAATGTTCTTTGCCAACGCAGGACCGAGACCAGAGATATATGTAAGCAAGTAAGGGCTTGCAGTATTGACATTTACGCCCACCATATTAACGCAATTCTCCACCGTCTGATCGAGCGATTTTTTCAGTTCGGTTTGGTCAACATCGTGCTGATACTGACCAACGCCGATGCTCTTAGGGTCGATTTTCACCAACTCGGCAAGAGGATCCATCAGACGGCGACCTATGCTCACCGCACCACGCACCGTCACGTCCTCGTCTGGGAACTCCTCGCGCGCCAGTTTTGATGCGCTGTAAACCGATGCACCGTCCTCGCTCACAACAAACACCTTGACATCGTGGTCGAACTTCAGACTGCGGACGAAACTCTCGGTTTCGCGGCTCGCCGTTCCGTTGCCTATGGCTATCGCCTCGATGCCAAACTGCTTTACAAGTTTTACAACCGTGGCTGAAGCCTTGGCTACATCAGCCTTTGGCGGATGAGGGAAGATGGCTTCGTGATGCAGCAGATTGCCCTGCGCATCGAGCGTTACGAGTTTACAGCCCGTGCGGAAACCCGGGTCAAGCCCCATAACGCGCTTCTGTCCGAGCGGAGCAGCCATCAGAAGTTGCTTAAGGTTTGCAGCGAAGATGCGTATTGCCTCATCGTCGGCCGTCTTCTTGCTCGATGCGGCAAACTCGTTCTCGATTGACGGCTTGAGCAGACGCTTGTAGGCATCGGCAACAGCCAAACCAACCCACTTGCTGCACTCGTTGTTGCCTCGCACATACTTACGCTGAAGGTCGTCATCTACCCTCTCATCGTCGGGCGAGATAGACACGCGCAAGATGCCCTCGCTCTCGCCTCGGCGCAGAGCCAGAAGTCGGTGCGAAGTACATTTCTTCAGCGGCTCGGAAAAATCGAAATAATCGCGGTATTTCTGCCCTTCTTCCTCCTTGCCCTTAACAACTTTGGATGTGATGACAGCCTCGCGCTGAAAGTGGTTTCGCACTCTGTTTCTGGTCACCTCGTCCTCACTCACCTGCTCGGCTATGATGTCGCATGCGCCCTTCAGAGCATCCTCGGCACTCTCTACATCGCCCTTCACGAACTTCATGGCACGACTTTCGATGTCGCGTTCGTTCTGAAAGAGAAGGATTGTAGCAAGCGGTTCGAGCCCCTTCTGACGGGCAATCTCGGCGCGCGTGCGCTTCTTTGGCTTGAAAGGCAGATAGATATCTTCGAGTTCGGTTGCGTTCCAACAATTTTCTATACGTTTCTTCAGTTCGTCGGTAAGTTTCCCTTGTTCTTCGATGGTACTGAGCACAGTTTCCTTTCGCTTCTGAATCTCCTTCAGCTTGTCGCTCTGCTCTTTTATCTCGGCAATCTTAACCTCGTCGAGCGAGCCGGTAGCCTCCTTTCGGTAACGGCTGATGAAAGGGATTGTAGCCCCTCCGTCGAGAAGGTCGAGCGTGTGTTCAACCTGCCAGTCGGCAATGCCTATTGCCTTGGCTATCATCTGTACAAAAATGTTCATTTTATTGCGTATTTGTTTTTGGTTATTTTCTGTTATGAATAAGCCGGAGAATCGACCTTGAAGACGATGCGGAAATCGCCGTCCTTGTAGCTTGTGCTGGTTATGCGAAACGAGCCGATTTCTGCCGTGCTCTTGACGTGCGCGCCGATGCACGGACAGATGTCGTAGTCGCCGATGCGCACAAGGCGTAGCGTCTCGCTGGCATCTTCGGGCAGTTTGTCGAGCTTCACGCCCTCTGGAATATTGTCGCGAGTAACGAACTCGTATTCAACCGGCAGATTGCTTTCTATCAGCTCATTCATCTTGCGCTCAACCTCAGCAATCTGCTCGTCAGTTGGCTGGCTATCAAGCTTATAGTTAATTTTGCTCTTCTTGCGCTCTATGTGCGCGTTCTTTGAACGTTCGCAGCCAAACATTCTAACCATCGTCTGGTTTAGCAGATGCTCGGCAGTATGGCTTGGCTGATGTTCAGCCTTGTTGTGTTCGTTCAGAACTGGTGTTTCTTCCATATTGCTTTTTGTTAAAATCGGCTGCAAACATACAAAAAAAAGCCTTTACTCGGCATCAACTTCAGCATTTTGTGAGAAAAAAGGATTTCTGAAGGGGCGGACAAATTTCTGCATCGCGTGGTTATTTTCGTACTAAAGAGTGTATTATATCGAAGAATTTTTCTACTTTTACCGAGAATTTTGTCAAAAATCCAAATTCTAAGACCTTTATAACAACTTAAAAACAATTAACTTTATGAGATTTCCAAACGCATCACCTACGCTAAACTTTGGCGAGGCTATTGAGAGAGCTGCAAACAATCTGCTAAACATAAACGGACGCGCGCGCCGCTCGGAATTTTGGTGGACTATGCTCGTTGTTGCTATTTCATTCATGATTCCATGCATTTCATCCATCGTCATATTGCTGACAATACCGCTTACAATTCGCAGACTACACGATACCGGGCGCAGCGGATTGCTGTTGGCTGGAGATATTATTCTTTCTATTACTTTTACAATACTTACATTTCTTGTAGAAACTTTAAACTCTGCAAACCTATTCTACTATATTATTTTTGTAGCGACGGTTATTTACAATATAGTAATCTTCTCACTTTGTTGCATGGATAGCGAGCCATACCCAAACCAGTACGGAGAATCGCCTAAATACAACAATTACGACAATAACAACAACGCCGGACATACCAACAACAACTTGAAATTCAGTTAAAACACAAACATTATGAAATATCCAAACGCATCACCTACGCTAACTTTTACCGAGGCAATTAACAGAGCTGCAAACAATCTGCTTAACATCAACGGACGCGCGCGACGTTCGGAATTTTGGTGGACAAAACTTGTTACCTTCTTCCTCGCCATGATTTTTGGCTTTGGAATACTGCTCGACTTGCTTACAATTCCGCTTACCGTTCGCCGACTGCACGACACTGGGCGCAGCGGTTGGTGGCTGCTCGGAAGCATCATTCTGTCGGTTATATTTTTCGGCATTGCCTGTTACGACCTTGTCGCATTATTTATCGATGCAAGTAACGGAACATTCAACAATTTTGGATTATTTTCTTTGCTTATGAAATACATAGTTTTAACTATAGTATTTATCATATACCAAATAATCATTATTGCGTTCTGCTGCATAGACAGCGACCCATATCCAAACAAATACGGAGAATCGCCTAAATACAGCTTTGACAACGAATAAGCAAACCGAGTAGAAAGGCTCGCAAGCCCAAAACGCCGATTGCGGGTCTTTCTTTTCCTAAATATAGCATTACAAATATCATTATTCAATGAAAAGTATTATCATAATCATCGCCGCTATGCTGATGGGCTTTGCAAGCGAAATACATGCACAAAGCAGACTTACGCCAGCTTCAGCCCTTACTGCCAAATACGAAATAAAATACCGATATTACATCAACAAACTTCTGCATCAAAATGACGCTGATTTCTACTATTTTGCCTTCGAAATCCGCCCTTCATTCCACGGAGAATCTTTTTGTTTCTACGATATACAAAAAGAAGAAGTTGTTTACAGAATTGCCCAAAGAAGTATTTACTACACAAATTCCAATATGATAAACAACAATGACAGTGACAAGAAAAAGAAAAAGGAAATATTTCCAAACTCTAACGATGTTGAAGTAACGGAGTATCGATGCCAACTGTCAAAAGATATAGCAGAACACCTTAAACAATTGTTTGAGGCAGCCACAATTTCATCTTCAGTTCTTGCAAAGAGATTTGGCTGTGACGGTATTATGTACCAAATTTATAGCGGCAATTTATGGTCTGCCGAATGTTGGTCGCCAGACGAAAGGACGAATTGCGGAAAGTTAGTTCGGATTCTGGAAGAAATTACAGAATACACAAAGGAAAACAAGCCAAAGGAAATAGAAAAGATGATTCCAGAGGTTGATGAACTTTGCAAAACATTCGAAGCTCTGTATCCAAAGATTTAGTTAATGAAAAAATAGAATAAACTATTAAAGCTGCAAAAAAAGCAAATGGGACGAAGTTTTTAAGTGCTCCGTCCCCTTTGCTTTTGTTCGTAATAATTGATTTATCAAGACACTAATCGCCAATGCGTTCAAGTCTGAAATCCTTAACAGAATAGTCGCGCCAATCGCACTTTATGCCAGTATGATTCTCGCCCAGACACACGCCGTATGCCATTCTGCCAGATTCTGTTACGCTAATGCTGTCGATGACGACATCGGCCCATTCATCTGTATTCTTCGCCGAATCTGCTGCGCGTTTCTTATTCTTGGCAGCCTTCGGACCATTCTCGGCATTCGCCGTTACGGGAATCTCTTTCTGCCATCTTGTGCCATCGTTATTCATAACAAAAACACATACGCCCTTGCCCAGCGAACGAGCCTTGCATGTAAAACGATAAACGCCAGGCTCTACACTATCAAAATACAGGCTACGATAAGCAACGCTGTCCTTTAGTTCAAAAACGTTGTGCTGATCGACATAAGCCAAGTTATCGTCATTGTCATTACCACATTGCTTTATCGATTCTTCTACATAATCATCACGGATAACAACCGTGTACTTGCTGTTGTGGGTATGCACAATATAAATGCAGCAAGGCACAAAACAGCAGAGAGCCGCAATCCACAGAACGATAAACACTATGCGCTGAACAACGCCCATAGCCTTAACCTTTCCGCCAAAAGACAGAAGCATGTGAATGATTGAGTAGATTGGAATGAGCAGAAGGGCAAGAAGACTCACGAGAAAGGCATACAGCACAATAGGATTATCATGCCAAACCTCGGCAAAGCCCATAGACTGCAATGTGCAAGCCATATCGCCATCAACAGGCAGGGAGATGGCCGCAACAAGAACCACGAGAACCGCCAAGAACACAACGCAGAGCGCAATGCCAATGATAACGGCAATTCCAACGGCAAAGATTATGGCAATCTTAAGCAGAACAGAGAAGAGCGATGCAAGCAAGCCGTGATGTCTGACAGGCTCTTTGTCGGTTACGGCATCGGCCAGATTCTGCGGATTCACCTCGCGCCCTCTCATCTGCAACTTCTCCTCGGGAGTTATCGCCTCGGGCAGAATTATAGCCAGAACGATGTACAAAACGAGTCCGATGCCATAGAAGAACGCGAAGACGATGGCAAGGATTCGCCATATTATGACATCGGTATTGGTGTAGGCGGCCAAGCCCGAAAGAACGCCGGCAACCATCTTGTCGTTAGGATTGCGGAAGAGTTTCCGGTTCGATGTTCGCGGTCTTGACGACTCATACTGCGGAGTGCCTTCGCCATGCATCTGGCGGAAATCCTCATCAGTGGTAGCCACAGGCACAACAATTGCCAGAACGATGTAGGCAATGAGTCCCACGCCGTAGAAGAAGAACAGAATTACGGCTATTATTCGCCATATCACGGCATCGGTATTGGTGTATGCTGCCAAGCCCGAGAGAACGCCGGCAATCATCTTGTCCTTAGGGTTGCGGAACAGACGCTTTCCGGCAGTGCGCGAACGGAAGTTGTCGTACATCTTCTGCCCAGCCGAGCGTGTCTCCTCGCCTGCGTTTTCTTTCTCTTCCTCGCCGGCAAGTTGTTCAGGCTCGCCAATTCGGGTTATGATGGCTTTCACATCGTCTATCGTGATGGCTTCGATGCCGTCTTTCTTCAGTTCGTCGAAGAGTTCGGCAATGCGAGCCTCAATGTCATCGACAATTTCGTCGCCGCCTTCCTGCCGTCCAAACGACGAGCGGAGCGATTCAATGTATTTTTGCAACAAATTACAAGCGTCCTCGTCAATCTGATAGAGGCGTCCGCACATATTTATGGTAATGTTTTTCTTCATATCTTTATACTGTTATTTAAGATGAATGTTTTTGAGATAATTAACCGTGCTCGACAGTTCAGCCCAAGCCGCGTCGAGCCCTTCGAGAAACTTCTCGCCCTCGGCACTCAGAGCGTAATACTTGCGCGGAGGTCCTTGCGTAGACTCCTGCCACTCGTATTGCAGCAGTCCGTCGTTTTTCAGGCGTGTTAGCAGCGGATAGAGCGTGCCCTCTACCACCAGCAGTTCTGCCTGCTTCAGCTGCTGAATTATGTCACTTGCATAGGACGGTCCGTGGCGCAGGAGCAGCAGCACGCAGTACTCCAACATTCCCTTCCTCATCTGCGACTTTGCATTTTCTATATTCATATTCCAAGTTTTTTTTGAATGATTTCGGTTGCAAATATATGTAAAGTTTTAGTACCATGCAATACAAAGTACCAAGTTTTTGCAAAGAATTATATTTTTGTTGATTTACAGCATTGTTTTTTCTTACGCGACTACTTTTGTTGCAAAGAAAATCGGCTTCCTTGTCTGTGTTGCCGCCTTGTCAAGTTCTCTCTGTGCCTTTTCCCAGTCGTTCGGATACTTATTTCTTATCTCGTCGCGCTTCTGCTTCCAGTCGTTACGCAGCTGCTTCTGCATCTCTGCTTCCTTCTGCTTCTCCAAACGCTTGCGTTCTGTGTCCGTAGGCTCTTTAAAGTCAGTGCCGTTCTGCTTTGCTGCATCGCGCTGTGCCCTTATCTCGGCATGAGCCGCTTTCTTTCCCTCGCGTTCTGCCTTCTCGCTAATGGCTGCCCTCACGCTCATCTCACGGTTACGCTCTATGCCGTGCTTCATGTAAAGGTATTCCTCAACACCCTCACGGCTCAGCCCCTCGCTTTCCATAAGCGCGCACCGCATTTTTCAGCGGCTCGTAGCCGTCACGCTTCCACGCCTCATATTCAGCGTTGTTGTGGCTGCTCATGGCGTTCTCTGCCATGTATGCGTTTTCCCAGTCCTCCAAAGGCTGTCCGCTGCGCTCCTCAAGAATGCGCTGAACCTCAAGCAACGAGCGCATACTGTCCTGCATCGCCTCCTTAACCTGATAGCCACTCTCGCCCAGACGCCTGTTGTACTCAACGGCAACGCCCCTCAGAGTGTTGTCAGCCTCATCAGGGTGCGCCGCTGCGTTACTGCCATTGTCGCGGAAACGAAGATTTCCGCCGTTTTGTTTTGGATTCTCAAAACTTTTTATTTTATTTGCAGCAGAAAGTAGGCGTTTCCTAACGTCAGCGGGGTCACTGCTGTTTAGGTAATGTCTGCTTTTTATTTTATCCAATACCCAAGCTGTCAACCCTTCTTTGTCTGCATAATCCATCAAATCCTCGTTTATCCACTCTATCACGTTAGATGTTGTACGTGGGTGAATGCTACGAATACTATTGACATTTATTTTACCTGCTTGACGATTGGTCTCTATTGCTACAACAAAGTTTTTCCCATCGTGCTTTAATTCGGTTAAGATAACATTGCTGCCTATGTGCGTAGCACTACGAAATACAGCCAAAGGCTTCTGAATAGCACTCACCAAATCCTTTACTTCGCTCAAGTCGAATGGATGTCAGCCTCGTCAGGGTGCGCCGCTGCGTTGCTGCCATTGTCTCGGAGACGAAGATTTCCGCCGTTTTGTTTTGGATTCTCAAAACTTTTTATTTTATTTGCAGCAGAAACGAGTTGTGTTCTAACGTCCGCGGAATTGTACTGCGGTTTGGAACGCAGTTCGTTTTTCATTGGCTCAAACCATTCCTCGGCAAAAGACGGCTTTATGTAGTCTGCCAAATCCTCGTTTATCCAGTTTATTATATTCAAGCTGTTACGATAGTGAAGGCTTCTTATACTGTTTACCCTAATCTTACCAACTTGTCTGTTTACTTCCAACGCTGCCACAAAGTTCTTGCCCTTGTGCTTCAGTTCCGTGAGTATCACATGGCTGCCTATATGAGTGGCACTACGGAACACGGCAAGCGGTTTGCCCTCGGCACGCTCTATTGCACTCTTCGGATAGAAGAACTCTGAAACGTGGGCTGTGCCGTTGTTTCTGATGCCTCTGTTTCCATATTTTGATATTACTATGCTCACGCCCTCGCTTTCGCCACTCTCGTCAAAGTTACTTACCGATGCGTTATGGTTGCTTATGCGCAAAGTAAACTCCTTGCCGTCCTCTGTCTTAAACGTACCCGTATTTACTTGCTTCGTGCTGCTCCAAGTCGAGAGCCTGAGCCACATCAGTAATGAATCCACGAGCTCGGTTCGCATTATTTTTATAAAAATTCTTTGCATTTTCAAGATTCTGTATTACTTTTGCACCGCTTCCATTCGGAACGGCAGTGTCACTTGCGCTTGCGCCGACGCGGTTCTGTGTAGAAGCATTTTTTGTTTCCTCACGTTCCTTCTTCCATTCTTCAAACTGCATAGGACGGCTGATAACTGTACTTGCCGCCCACGTCTTTTGTGTGGAGTTTACAATCGGCATCTATAACCGTAATGTTACCTGCTGCATCCTTTACAATATTGCCTTTTTGCAAGTCTGCAACAATGATAGTATCATTACTAAATGCCGTATTCTCCTTATTGATAGGATGGAATCCAAGATTATTCATGTATTCCACTCTCTCCTTTTCTGTCAATGGAGTGCTTGTCGAGAAATCAACAGCCGGCTGCTGAAGAATGCGTACAAAACCGTTGCCGAAATTTCCATATCCTACAATGCTGTAGGCAGTATTTCGGAATACATAGTTAAATAATGGGATGTTGTCGATATCAGGACGGAACCGCTTTGCGTCCGGCTTTCCCTTCGATAGTTTAATTACGCTCTTCCCGTCTTTCGACAGATACACATCGCTGTCCTTACCGCTGCCTATCGGCTCGGTATCGTCCGTAAAGTCCTTTATGTCGGTGTGCCAGTTGCCGCTTGCCTTTGCCCACTGCTCTAAGAGTTCTTTCTTCTTTTCCTCAATCGCTCTTCTTCCTGACGCACTAACTCGTTCATTCGGTCTGACTGTGCTTTCAGAAACGCGTGAGTAAAGCGCATCGATTGCGTTCTCTCTCGTTCCTTCATACATCTTTCGTTCCACTCTCTGTGGAAGTCGTTCAGATAATCGTCGTCCGTATGGGTTGTAAGGTGTGACATCGTTAATATAATCATTTATTTCTTGCAAAGAAACATCATTATATTCACCCGACAAAATAATGTCGTATATTTTTTTCGTCTGCATTCTTCTTGCAGCCTCACGAGCTTGTCTCTCACGGCGCACCGTATTTATGTCCTTGTGGCTCACCATGGCTGTTGCTTCATCTATAACGCTGTTTATGCGCTCGCGTTCCTTGCGTCTTTCCGAGTCTTCGCCCATCAGTCTTGTGTCCTTGCCGTTTGCCAAGTCCAGAACTTTCTGAGCCTCTTCGGTGTCTGTCACAACCTCTATACCAGCACCGCGCATAATGTCTACAATGGCATCCCTAACGGCTGCGTCACGCTCCGACACACCGCTTTCAGCTCCATCTTCTGCCTTGTGATACAGAATGATGTTGCCCTCTACTCGTCCTTCACTTTGCCCAGTTTCCTTCATTCGTCTGTATATTGTCAGACAATGAACTGCCATTTTCCGCATTCCCTCTTTGTTCCGAGCCGCCTCTATTTCCATTTTCTTTGGAATCAGTTTGTTCTCCAGACAATACGTCATTGCCTTCTTGCACTCGTCCATCGTTTTCTTGTCCATAATAGCAATCGTAATAAAGTGATTGTAATTCTGTATATTCGTCCTCAGAGAGTTCGTTCATTCCAGCAAGTTGTTCAACAGCATCTCTGTACTGTTCGTACTCGGCAAAACTATCAAATCCCCACGACTTTGCCAAACTTTCGTTGCCCAAATATTCGGCTTCCTCGTCGCTGATGCCGTCCTCAATGCCCTTGTGAATGTCGAAAATGGCATCAAACATACGGCTTTGTGATGAGTAAGAACCCACAACATCGAGCAATTCGTTCAGCACATCAATGCTGTTTACCCTTGCTTCGCCAGTCAGACCCAAGTCGTCGTTTATCTGCTCCGTCATAGCCTCGGCTACGCTTTCAGGATACATGCCGCCCTTATCCTTGCCTGCAAGCATCCAAAAGTAGTTCTTTCAGCCTTGCTGTCTGCCAATCCAAGATGCTGTCCAAGTCCCTTTGTCTTGCCGTTGCTATCCCAGATGAATTTGTATTCACGGCGATACAGAGAACGCATAATCCATTCTCTCACGTTCGCAGGCTGTCCCAGCTCGTCTATAAGGTCGCTCTTTGTCTTTCTCTTCTTGCGGTCATTTTTCTTACCCTTTGTTTGCTTTTCCGCGCCCGATTTGCTATCTTTGCCCTCAAAAGGCAAGTCTTGCGTACGGCTGGAAAGGCCACCAGCCTCTTCTGAATTATCAGAAGGCAGTATGAGGATGCGGCCGCCCTCACGCTCGGCTTGCCTTCTTATTGAATCCAAAGCACTGTCTCTGACATAGTGCCAATGCACAATCTCAACATTATCTTTGTTGTTATTCACTTCAAGTAAGACAAGACGGTTATGTCCTGCCTCATCCTTTGTGTTTATTACAACCCAGTTGTATGGTCTCTTTGCCTTTTGGTTCTGTCCGTACAACTGAGGATTATACAAGGCACTCTTTAATATTTCACGGCTCTGTTCAGCGGTCAAATCCTTATGGTCTCGTTTGTTCTTCTCGAAGATGTTCTTCTTTATTACAACCGCCTTGCCCTCTGTACCAATGGCATTTGCCACGTTTTCAGAAAGTGTTGGCAATTGTACGTTTCGTGTCGGAGCGGTAAAATCCTCGTCCGTCAGTTCGTCAATAGAGCCTATCTGCTCAACCTTCAGCGTTCCGTCCTCATTTATCGGGTTGCCTTGGCTGTCTGTCTTCTCCTCTGTCTTTTCCTCGGCTTTCTCTTGCGTGCTTGGTTTTGCGGTATTCTGTTCTGCCTCGCCCATCAGTTCGTCAAGACGTCTAAGGTCGGCAAGTTCCTTTGCAAGGTCGGGAGCGTTCATTCCCTTTAAGGCTTTTTCCAAACGTGCTATGCGTTCAGCGCGCTCAGCCTTTCCCTTGTACTTGCTGTACGTCTGCTTCAGCGACTGCAATTCAGCATCTTTCTTGCTTCTCTCAATGTCAGCCTCGCCCATCATCTTGCCGCCAACAAACTTTGCATAGTCGTAAGCCGTCTTAGGGATAAGAAGCTCCGTGCCGTCCTGCATTCTTACATAGTATTCAGGAGTCTTCTTGCCCGGAACATATTCCACGCCAAAGGTAACGCCATCCGTCTTTGCCCAGTCCTCAATGTGCTTGTACATAGCCTTTGTGCCGAAACCTGTATAGTTGTGCAGTTTGTCAAGCACCTTGGCAATGTTGGCAGCCTGCATTGGCGATTTGCCGTCTGTAAAGCCGCCGTATCTCTTGCGCTCCTTTTCTGCTTCGGCTTTCTCAGCCTCTGCTTTCTCCTTTTCGGCAACCTTCTTCTGGTATTCGGCATTTGCAGCGTCACGCTTGCGTAGCTTCTCCGCAATTTCCTTAGCCTCTTCAAGCGAGCGGAACATATAGTCGCCCATTGCATTATAGGCAGTACCGGCCGATTCCTCGCCCGGTTTCTTAAAGTCCGCAATTCTCTTGTCTGCCGAGTCAGGAACGCAATACTGCACCGCATCACCATTATGCAGCGAATACACCTCGTATGCCCCGTCATCTTCGGTTGTTTCCCGTTCAATGTAAATGCCTCCGTTTTCATACAGACGTTCCTTCGGTTCCTCAGTCTTCTTGCGGTTAGATGTCGGCTTCTGAGGCTTCTTTTCTTCCTGCTTGCCCTCCGAATCGTTCTGCTTTGTCTTGTCCTGCGGTTCGCTTTCCTTGCGCTCCTCGGTAATCGGTTCAAGGAAACCGTTGTCAACCATTTCAAGAAAGTCTCCTGTAAACTCAACGTGTTGCGCCACCTGCTTTCCGTTCTCGTCAAACATTCTCAGTACCACGCCCCCAGCGTCAAAGTCTGCAATCTCAGCCTTTGCATAGTTACCCAGATTGTGCGCCTTGAACATATCACCCTTATGGTATCCGTGCTTGTTCAGTTCTGCCTCAATCTGTCGGTTCGCATTCTCGCGCTGCTGTGCCTCGTTTGCAGTCTGCTGTTCCTCCGCTTGCGGTGTAGCTTCTTCTGCCGTAGGCTGCTGAGCCGATGTCTGTGTCTTTCTGTCAATGATGCTTTGAAGTTCGGCTATTTCCTTTGCCTTTTCCTCTTCGGTCATGGTAAAGATAGGATGATTGAAGTTTCTTATTCTTTCAATCTCCTTTTCAAGTTCTTCAATGCTCATATTCTCAAGCATCTGCTTACGCTCTTCCCTATCCTGCTCCTCAGTCTGCTGTGCAGTTGATGCTGCGTCAATTTCTTGCACCTTGTCTGCATTTTCCTGTGCAGATTCTTGTATTTCTTCCTCACTTGTTGTATCTTCGCTCGCAGAAGCATTATTCTCTTGCGTAGGAAGGAGGTCCGGCACAGCATTATCTTGCTGTTCAGCTAAGCGCCATTCAGAGCTGTTGGAGAATAATGCTTCATTCGTATAGTAACGTCTGAGGTTTGTCAACTTCTCCTTAACCTTTGTAGGCTTTGCGTAATGGCTGCTTACCGAAATCTCCATACCATCCTTCGATACGGTGACAGAACTATAATATCTTATCTTTTCACCATCACGGATAAATGTCTTTATAAACACCAGTGAATAAGGGCGTTCTGTTGTCTGCCCCTCTTTAGCCTCACTTTGTTCAATAAACACCACGTCTGGATTTCTAAGGGTCTGCACAACCATTCCGAACTCCCTTGTGCGCTTCTTTTCCTCCAATTTCGCATACTGGTTCTCACCCATCTTTACGTGTCCTATTGGGGTTTCCAATGAATTGAAAGCACCGAATGACTCAACCCAAGCCTCAGGTGTAAGACTTATGTTCGGGTCTTCTTCCGCATTATCTTCCATTGCTGCAATAAACACATCAGCGTTTTCTTCATCCATAGGCGGCTCACCCACTCCAGTTGTCTGTTCTTGCGCCTTCTCCTCGTTGTTGTCAACGGCTTGCAAAGAGCCGTCCTCACCAATCGTCACGTTTTCAGGCAACGGTGGCAAAGAGTTCTCGGCTTCCTTTCTCTTGCGCTCTTCTTCGGCTTGTGCCGCTCTTGCAGTCGGAACATTCTTCACGCTCTCCCAATACTTCTTGCGCTCGTTAAGGGCATTAACAAGGTTCTGCGCGTCTGCAATGGCGTTAGGGTTAGCCATAAAATAATCACAACAAAGAAAAGTAAACAATCCTTTCCGCCTTTCGCTCGTTTTTTGTAATTTTGCAACAAAATGTTTCTTATCAACACATTATTTTATGAACGCTGAAGAAATTGACAAAATAATCGAGGAGGCACAGAGTGCCGACAAAAAACTCGGCAAGAGTTCAAAGAAAGAGTTCCCAACCGAAAAGGTTCGCGCCGTGCTAAATGCCCTGTTCATCATCGCCGCAGTGGCAACCGTTGTCGTCTACTTCATGAAGCCCGACGACAAGGCTCTCTTCTATATGATAGGCTTCGGCGCGCTGGGAATTAAGATTGTTGAGTTCATAATCCGCTTTACTCTGTAAATGAACCGCAAAGAGCGAGCCGACTTATTGCTAAAACAACTGTGCAACGGTCTGTACGAGAAGGAACAGGCCGTTGCATTGTCGTTGCTGTGCGCCGTTGCCGGAGAGAGCATCTTCCTTTTGGGCCCTCCCGGAGTGGCCAAGTCAATGATTGCCAGAAGAATGAAGCAAGCATTCAGAGACGGAAAGAACTTCGAGTATCTGATGTCACGCTTCTCTACGCCCGACGAGATTTTCGGTCCTGTCTCAATCTCCCGACTGAAAGACGAGGACAAGTACGAGCACATAACCGACGGCTATCTGCCCGAGGCTGACGTTGTATTCCTCGACGAGATTTGGAAGGCAGGCCCGAGCATTCAGAACACGCTTCTTACGGTGCTCAACGAGAAGATTTTCCGCAACGGACAGAACACCGTTCCGCTGCCGCTGAAACTTCTGATTTCGGCATCGAACGAACTGCCCGCCGAGGGCGAAGGACTCGAAGCCTTGTGGGACAGATTCCTGATTCGCTACTTCGTGAACCCGATTGAAGACCCGAGCAGCTTTGAGTACATGATAACATCTGGCAGCAGTCAGATTGAGGCAGAAATCGATAATACTCTGACTTTCAGCGAAGAAGAATACGCCGAATGGCACGAGCAGAGCAAGCAGACAACTTATTCTGCCGGAATAATGCAGACGATTCATGCCATAAAAAACCTAATCAACGAGTACAACCAGCACGATGAGCGCGAGGAAGAGCGACAGCCTCTCTACACCTCCGACCGCCGTTGGAAGAAGATTTTCGGACTGATGCGCACCGCCGCATTCATCAACAACGAAACAAACATCCATTATGCCGACTGCTCGCTGATGATGTACTGTCTGTGGGACAATCCAGACCAACTCGACGACATTGAGGAGATTGTAAACAAAGGCATTCACCAAGGAATGAGAATAGGAATCGGGCTCGAAGACCTCCGTCAGGAAGTGCTTCGTATTCAAGACGATATGCGTTCGTTTACAAGTGTAAAGGAGATGACCGACCACAGCATAAAGACGGTAAACTCGTTCTTTCACCAGATTAACGGCTACTCAACACGCGGCCGGGTGCTAATCTACGCCGCAGAATACGAGGCTCTGAAGATGAACGAAAGCACGATGTTCTATTTCAGCAAGCCTAAGAACATGACAAACACCTACGTCATGAAGCGATACGACCGCACAAAACTGCTCAACATCGACCCTCGCAACATCATTCAGATAAGCAAGGGCGTGCGCTCCGTAATCATCTCCGGAACATCATATCCGCTTGAACTTGAGCAAGATGCAAAACCTCTCGACCTAAACCATACCGACAAGGACATAGAGAACCGCATCGGAAAATGTATCGACCATTATCAGTTTCTGCTCGACGAATACAAGCGTCTCGAAGCCGAAGAAGCCGACTACATCAACGGCAGTCTGTTCATCGACAACCGCCAGAAACGCGCTCTCAGAAAGGCTTTCAAGGAGATGCGCACCGAAATTACCGACTATAACAACGAGATAAAGGAAATTCAGCAGACGTATTATGGACAAGGCTGACGAACGATTAGCATACGAATATCTGCTGGAGCTATATCGCGACATACTGATTAGGCGCGTGAAGGAAGACGAGAACTCGCTCATCAGCAACGGCATAGCCACCGAGATGGAACTAAAGTCGCAGGCCGACAGTTATTTCGGTCGCACGTGCCAGTCGCTGCAATCGCTCTACTCAAAATACAACGGACAGTGGAACGCGCTGAACCAATGCGAGTTAAAGAACGATCAAGAAATGCTCATCTTCCTTTCGCAGATGCGCTACAACTTCGTTCGCTTCTACGACGTTGAGGAATTCAACATAGACTACCATCTGCAAAACCTGAAACGATACCGCATCCGTACAGCCGAATTTGCCACGCAGCGCAACATTTTCATGCAGAAATGGCGGCGGCTCTTGTACGACATGGAGTTCAACTTCCAGATGCAGCACATAAACCGTCTGTGCGACGAATTCTGCGCCGAGCAAGCCCGAATCTACAAGAAAGTAAGGCTGAAATTTGCCATCGGAAGCGGCGGAAAACTGTCGCGGCTGATGTATCTTCTGCGCGACGAAAAAGAAGAGGTTATCGACGAGATTTTCGAGTACAAACGATATGCCGAGAAGAGCAGCAAGGTTAAGGAGATTGTCGAAAAAATAGGTCGGGAGCAATCAGTAAGAAAGCGTAACCACGCGGCAAAATCGGGCTCTAAAAACGGCTGGACAACTCGCCATGCCACCCACAGCGACATCGTCGGTATTGTAGAAGGCGACAACATAACATCTTTATTGCCAATAGAATATGCGTTTTTAAGCGACAAAGAGCTTCAACCGATTTTTATGCGCAAGATGCGCGAGAAGAAATTGCAGGTTTTCGAATACGCAAGCAAGGAGCGTGCACGTCTCGACCGCACAAACCAGAAAGGCAACGAAGCCGAAGAACCCGAACGCAAAGGTCCTTTTATCATCTGCGTAGACACATCGGCGTCTATGATGGGCTATGCCGAGGTTATGAGCAAGAGCATCATCCTTGCCATTGCCGAGATGAACGATGCGCGTCAGCGACCGTTCCACATAATCAATTTTTCAGAGAACATTTCTACAATAACAATCCGCAATCTCGAACTTGACTTCAAGAAACTCGTACACTTTCTCTGCGTAAGTTTTCACAAAGGCTCGGACATCGCCCCTGCGGTCGAGGATGCCGTGAAGAAGATGGAAGAAGCCGATTTCAACACGGCCGATTTGCTCATCCTCTCCGATTTCCGTCTCGACCCGATGCGCGACGATACTTGGGCACGGCTCAAAAGGCAGAAACAGAAGGGAATGAGAATTTTCGACATCGCCTTCGACCCTCCCGAATCGAACGATTATCTGAAATGTGCCGATGAGATTTTCAACTTGTAAAAGATTATTATACTGATGATTACAATAAAATATGCCGATAATCTGCCAGCCATGCAGATAGCCGGCAAGGTTAACGAAATTCTGAAAACCGACAGTCGCGTTGTGATTACCGCCCCTCCGGGAGCTGGAAAATCGACCGTTCTGCCACTCACGATTCTGCAAGGACTGCCCGACGACGGCAAGATTCTGATGCTCGAACCGCGCCGACTGGCTGCAAGACAGATAGCCGGACGAATGTCACAGATGATTGGCGAGCCTGTGGGCAAGACCGTTGGCTACCGCGTGAGATTCGACAACAAGGTGTCGGAATCTACCAGTATCGAGGTACTTACCGAAAGTATTCTGACGCGCATGATTGTTGCCGACTCAACCCTCGAAGGCGTGTCGGCAATCATCTTCGACGAGTTTCACGAACGCAACTTGGCATCCGACATCGCCCTTGCCCTTTCGCTCGAGGCTCAACAGATTATCCGCCCCGACCTAAAAATAATCATCATGTCGGCAACGATAGATGCCGAGGGCATCAGTCGCACACTCGGCGCACCAATCGTCGAGAGCGAAGGCAGAATGTTCCCTGTAGACGTAATCCACAGCCAAGATGAGGCTACCGAGCAGAATTCCGCCGAAGCCGTAGCCCACGCCATCAGACAGGCGCACAAGGAGCACAACGGCGACATTCTGGCGTTTCTGCCGGGCGAAAGCGAGATTCTGAGATGCAAGGAGATGCTTGGCGACTCGCTCGGAAAGACGAGCGTCTACCCTCTCTACGGACTTCTCTCGCAACGCGAGCAGAACCTCGCCATTGCGCCGAGTGCGGAGGGCGAACGCAAGGTCGTTCTCGCCACGTCGATTGCCGAGACATCGCTCACCATCGAGGGCGTGCGCATCGTCATCGACTCGGGACTGCATCGCACAATGGTGTTCGACCCTCGCAGCGGACTCAGCCACCTCAAGACCAGGCAGATAAGCATGGATATGGCAAACCAGCGCACCGGTCGCGCCGGCAGAACGGCTCCGGGAGTATGCTATCGTCTGTGGTCGCTCGCAACCGAACATCGCATGGACGAGAACCGGCTGCCAGAGATTCTTACAGCCGACCTCACGCCAATGGTGCTCGACATCACGGCATGGGGCGAGAAGCCGCTCGAAAGCATCGCATGGCTCACCACTCCGCCCACAAAGCAAGTTGAGCAGGCACGCGAACTGCTGAGAATGCTTGGCGCGATAGCAGATGACGGCAAGATTACGGCTCACGGACGCAAGATGTCGGCTCTGTCATGCCATCCGCGAATTGCGCAGATGCTCGCCACCGCCGAAACGCCCGAGATGAAGTCTCTCGCCGCCGACATCGCCGCCCTTCTCGAGGAGCGCGACCCTCTTTCTGTACGCAACTCGTCAGCCACCGCCGATGCCGACATCAACACTCGCCTTTCTGCCTTGCGAAGGGCACGAAAAGGCAACGCATCGGGCAAGGTATGGCAGCGCATAATGATGGCAAGCGAACATTATCGCCACATCGCCAAGACGAAAGAAGACAACACCGAGCCCGACATCTACGCCACCGGAATGTTGCTTGCATCTGCCTATCCCGAGCGCATTGCAACGGCTCTGAAAGGCGAATACAACACATTCATACTGTCGTGCGGCGACAAGGCTGTAATCGACAAGGACGATGCTCTGTCAGCCTACGACAATCTTGCCGTGGCGCAGGTTGTAAATAACAGAATTATTCTTGCTTCTCCGTTGGATATTAAAGACTTAAAAAGTTTTGCTAAAGTAAAAGATAATATATCATGGGATAACCGCCAAGGCTGCATCGTGGCACAACGCGAATACAAAATCGGCTGTCTGCTGATAGATTCCAAGCCTATTTCCGACGGAAATTCCGAAGCAATAAAGCAAACCATCTGCAACGCCGCGCAGAAGTACGGCACAAGTATGCTCAACTTCTCGGACGAGGTGCAGAACCTACAGCGGCGCGTGGCGGTAGTGGCAGAATGGCATCCCGAAATGCAGTTGCCCGACCTCTCTACCGAGGCGGTTCTAAGGCGAGCCGACGAGTGGCTTCCGTTCTATATCGGCAACAGTACAACCACCGCCGAACTGAAGAAAATAGACCTCTGCGAGGCTCTGTGGTCGCTCCTTGCCTACGAACAGCAGACCGAGGTTGAGCGCCTTGCACCAACCCACATAAAAGTGCCGACAGGCAGTCGCATAAAGATTGAGTATCGCGTGGGAGCTGAGTTGCCAATCCTCCGCGTGCGCCTTCAGGAATGTTTCGGGATGGACTCCACGCCACGCATAGACGACGGCAAGCGAGCCGTGCTTATGGAACTTCTCTCGCCCGGATTCAAGCCCGTTCAGCTAACGCAAGACCTCAACAGCTTTTGGCAGAACACATATTTCGAGGTGCGCAAGGAACTGAAACGCCGATATCCAAAGCACTCATGGCCCGACAATCCGCTCGAATCGGAAGCCGTGCGAGGCGTAAAGCGCAATCGCCAATAATTAACATAGAGCAATAAAACAGCAGTTTAGAGCCAAAATCAAAGTCAAAAATTGGATTTCTGAATTTTATGAAGTATTTTTGCATTTTATTTTTTGCGGCAAATTAAGACTGGAGATAGATAAGAGATAAAAAGAGAAATAATATAAGTGTTTAAAGACAAAAAAATTAAATTAGGGTAAATGAAAGGTTTTGTATTTAAGCCACGTTTATTTTCGACGTTGCGCAATTACAACAGACAAACATTCATGGCCGACCTCATGGCCGGTATCATTGTGGGTATCGTGGCTTTGCCGCTGGCAATCGCCTTCGGTATTGCATCGGGAGTAACTCCTGAGAAGGGAATCATAACCGCCATCGTAGCCGGTTTCCTTATCTCGGCATTCGGTGGAACGAAAATCCAGATTGGCGGTCCTACCGGTGCGTTCATCGTAATCGTGTACGGCATCATTCAGGAGTACGGAATGAGCGGACTTGCAATAGCCACTTTCATGGCTGGTATCTTCCTTCTTCTGCTGGGTATCTTCCGTCTCGGAACAATAATCAAATACATTCCTTATCCTATCGTTGTGGGCTTTACCAGCGGTATCGCGCTTACAATCTTCACTACTCAGGTGAAGGATTTGTTCGGTCTTACAATCGAAGGCGGAATACCTGCCGACTTTATCGCTAAGTGGGGCGTTTACTTGCAGAATTTCGCAACAATAGACCCTTGGTGTACTGGCGTGGGAATTCTTAGCATCATCATCATCGCCGTTACTCCTAAGTTCTCTAAGGTTATTCCAGGCTCGCTCATCGCCATCGTTGTTATGACCGTTGCCGTTTACTTCCTGAAGCAGAACGGCATGGGAACAAGCATCGAAACCATCGGCGACCGCTTCAGCATTAGTTCTGAAATTCCTGAGGCTGCGTTGCCTGCCATCAACTGGGAGGTTATAAAGAAACTTATCTCGCCAGCCATCACCATCGCATTGCTCGGCGCAATCGAGAGTCTTCTGTCTGCCGCTGTTGCCGACGGTTATATTGGCGACCGCCACAACTCTAATCAGGAACTTATCGGTCAGGGTATCGCAAACATCGTTACCCCAATCATCGGCGGTATTCCTGCAACAGGCGCAATTGCCCGAACAATGGCAAACATAAACAATGGTGGTAAGACCCCTATCGCCGGAATTGTCCATGCAGTTGTCTTGCTGCTCATCTTCCTGTTCCTGATGCCGCTTGCAAAGTACATCCCAATGAGCTGTCTTGCCGGCGTTTTGGTTATCGTTTCTTACAACATGAGTGGCTGGAGAACATTCCGCGAGATGTTCAACAATCCAAAGTCCGATGTAAGCGTGCTTTTGACAACATTCTTGCTTACAGTAATTTTCGACCTTACTTACGCTATCGAGTATGGTTTGATTCTTGCCTGCCTTCTCTGCATGCGCCGTATGGCCGAGACAACTCAGGTTTCGGTTATTATCGATGAGATTGACCCTAACGCTGATACCGATGCCGACACTCACGAGGAGCATCTGGCTGTTCCAGAAGGCGTTGAGGTTTACGAGATTAACGGTCCTTACTTCTTCGGAATTGCCAACAAGTTCGAGGAGATGATGGCAGATTTGGGCACCGACCGTCCAAAGGTTCGAATCATCAGAATGAGAAAAGTTCCTTTCATCGACTCAACCGGTCTGCACAACCTCGAGAACCTCATCTCTATGAGCAAAAAGGAGAACATCAAGGTTATCCTTTCGGGCGTAAACGAGAAGGTTCAGTCGGTTCTTATCAAGAATCACTTCGATACTAAGATTGGCAACGCCAACATTTGCAGCAACATCAACATCGCTCTTGAGCGTGCTAAAGTTGTTATTGCTGAGGCGTAAATCCTGCCAAATACAGAAAAAACTCACAAGTCCGCATCTGGATTTGTGAGTTTTTTTGTATTATGTAAGGAAATTGGCTATATGTCCTCAACGAGCGATGCCATTCCGCCTTGGCTCGTCTCCTTGTAAAGCGACGGAAGGTCGTGCCCCGTCTGCTTCATAACCTTCACAATCTTGTCGTACGACACATGATGATGTCCGTCCGACTGGAGCGCGAACTGAGCCACGTCTATCGCGCGAGAGGCGGCAAAGGCGTTGCGTTCTATGCACGGAATCTGAACCATTCCGCACATCGGGTCGCAGGTCATTCCAAGATGATGCTCCAAACCCATCTCGGCGGCATATTCAATCTGCGACTGACTGCCGCCCAACAGCTGACAGGCAGCCGCGGCAGCCATGGCGCAAGCCACTCCCACCTCGCCTTGACAGCCCACCTCTGCTCCGCTTATCGAGGCATTCTGCTTGGCTACGTTTCCGATTAGTCCGCCGGTAGCAAGGGCTCGCAGAATACGAATCTCCGAGAAGCCCTGCGTCTGCTCCAGATGATAGAGCACCGCCGGCATCACTCCGCACGAGCCGCACGTCGGGGCAGTAACCACCGTTCCGCCCGAAGCGTTCTCCTCGCTTACGGCAAGCGCGTAGGCATAGATGAGCGAACGTTCCTGAAGCAGCGGCTTGTAGCTCGTTGCCTTGGTGTAGTAGTTTGCCGCCTTGCGAGGCAGTTTAAGCGGTCCGGGCAGAACGCCCTCGTTAGTAAGACCGTTGGAGATGCTTTGCTTCATGGCGTTCCACACCTCGCCCAGATAGTCCCAGATGTCCTTCTGCTCGCACATCTCTACATATTCCCAGTAGTTGCGGCCGTTGTCGTAGCACCATTTCATTATCTCCGTCAGATTGGGATAGGCGTATGTCTCTGCCACGTCGAATTTGTCGAAACCCTTGCCTTCGGACAGCGCGCCGCCGCCCACGCTGAACACCGTCCAGTCGCTGAGCAGATTCTGCCCGGCATCGTATGCCTGAAAGCGCATTCCGTTGGGATGATACGGCAGAAACGTCTGCGGCTCCCAGCGTATTTCGAGCAGTCCGTGTCCTTTCAGAACATCGCCAATGGCTTGGTCGGTCATGTGCCCCTTGCCCGTGGCTGCCAGACTGCCGTAAAGCGTTACAACATACTTGGCGGCATCGCTACATCTCTCCAGAAATATCTCTGCCGCATGCTGAGGACCCATCGTGTGACTGCTCGACGGGCCTCTTCCAATTCTATAAAGTTCTTTCAGAGTTTTCATGGAACAAAGGTATTATAAATACAAAAAATATGCATTATCAGTTGAGTCAATTCTGAATGTTTTGTTCCTTATTCTTTCATAGTAGAGGATATTGTCGAGAAAAACTTCTGTTTTGAAAGCCTTTCTTCGGCATTTATAATGAAATGGCAGATAGGCAGATTATGACTTTTTTCAGCGATGATTCATCGTTTTTTCTTCTTGCGATGTTTTCTTTGTCCTTTACTTTCAACTTTCTTAAATTTCTTTCGTTCTCTTATATAGCAGAATATCATAACCACAGGTATTGCGAAAAAAATGGAATACAATGAGCATCAGAAACAGCCTGATGCGATTCGAACATTGAATCATCTTCTGCATCGTAATATAGCCTGAGCGATTTTATGGAATCAAAACTACAATACGATTTTTTCATATGTACCCTATAAGTTTTCCCATTATAGAAAACTTCTGCATGAGCATGTTTTCCGCCCTTAATTTCCTTAACCTCAAAACGCCCCACAGGAATAGGTTCTCCCTGCTCCATTACTTTCTTCTCTTTATTCCAATTATGAAGCCCGATAAAACCTATATACACGCAAAAGCAACAACCAAAAAATACAACCTTTTTACTTAATTCCATAACCGCAAACCAACCTTACCCTCTTCTTCTAAACTCAGCACACACAACGGCAGTGGCGATAGCAACATTAAGGCTCTCGGCACATTCCGAGCCTTCGGGATAGTTAGGTATGTAAAGTTTGTGCGACACGCGTTTGCGCATCTCCTCGCTTAACCCCTTGCCCTCGTTTCCCATAACGATAAGTCCGCGTTGCTGAAGGTCTTGCGTGTAGATGTTTCCGCCGTCGAGCAGAGTGCCATAGACTGGCACATCGTTGCCGAGCGAATCAACAAGTTCGGGAAGCGATGTATAATGAACACGCACGCGCGCCATTCCGCCCATGGTAGCCTGAACGGTCTTTGGGTTGAAGATATCGGCAGTATCGGCAGAACAGAACACATCGCTTATGCCAAACCAGTCGGCAAGGCGCACGATTGTTCCGAGGTTACCCGGATTCTGCACGCCGTCGAGAGCTATGCACAGATTTTCGGCAATGGTCTTGCGAGCATCAACATCATAGTCGGGCTGTTCGAACACGGCCACAACCTCTTGCGGTGTTTCCAGAAAGCTAATCTTGCGCAGTTCGTCTTGCGTGGCATCCTTAACCGTAACGCCGTTGAGCGATGCCTCATTAGCCTCAATCCATTGCTGAAGGGCATAGACGGCGCGCAGTCTGAATGTGCCAATCAGTTCGCCAACAAGTTTCGGTCCTTCGGCAACGAAGGCGTTCTCTTCGCGGCGTTTCTTCTTCAGTTCGAGCGAGTGTACGAATTTTATGTCGTTCTTACTAATCATATCCAATAAAAATAACGGTCGCCGCCGCGCAAAATGAAAATATGCAAAGCGCACGGACGAAGCCGTCTGAAGGGTTGTCGTTATTAAAATACATGCAAAATTACATAAAATTTTCACAAATCAAAATAATTAAGTACCTTTGCTCTCCGAAACAAATTATTTACTCTAAGATGCGTAGGACAACCCATTATTTCTTGCTTTCGGCACTCGCCACGCTGTGTTCTTGCTCGGTATCCAAGTTCATTCCCGAGGGAGAGCATCTGCTCGACGAGGTAAGCGTCGTTTCGGAAAGCAAGGACGTAAAGGCAGGCAATCTGCACGGATATGTTAGGCAGAACCCTAACGCATCGTGGTTCAGCACTTTCAAAGTGCCGCTGCACATCTATTCGATGTCGGGACTCGACTCAACAAAGTGGAGAAACCGCACGCTGCGCAAGCTGGGCGAGGCTCCGGTAATCTATGATGCCGAACTTGCCGAGCGTTCAGCCAACGACCTCAGGATTGTTATGCAGAACATGGGATACATGGGCGCATCGGTAGATGTAGACACCACTACGAACAAGCACAAGATTAAGGTTAAGTATCTGCTCAAGCCGGGCGAGCTGTATTATGTGCGCAACCTTAACTTCAACATTCCCGACACGGCGGTAGCTCGCGTGCTGCGCAACGACTCGGCAAACTCTCTGCTCAGACCGGGAATGGTATTCAGCATCAACACTCTTGAACAGGAGCGAAGCAGAGCCGCAACGCATCTGCAAAACTCTGGCTACTATCACTTTAACAAGGAATTCATATCGTTTACAGCCGATACTTGCAGCGGCTCTAAGATGGTAGACCTGACCTTAAACTTGAAGCTGTACAAGCAGACTAACAGTTCGGAACCTACCATGCATCGCAAATATACGGTAAACAGCGTTAATATACTTGCCGATATTGACAACGCGCGTCCGCGCCGCATCGACACGATAAAATACAACGGCTACAACGTTCTGTACGAGAAAGGCCGCCTGAGATACCGCCCTAAGGTTCTAACGCGCCACACGCACATCAGACCGCAATATCCCTATCGCGAGAGAGCCGTACAGAGCACATACACGTCGATGGGACGACTTCAGTATCTGAAATATACAACCATCAACTTCCGCGAGAACAACGCAGACTCTACGCTTCTCGACTGCTACATCAACCTTACGCACGGACGCTCAAAGTCGTTCAGCTTCGAGGTTGAGGGAACAAACTCGGCAGGCGACCTTGGAGCGGCATCTGCCGTTACATTCCAGCACCGCAACCTGTTCAAGGGCTCGGAGCTGTTGCAGATAAGAGTGCGCGGCGCATACGAGGCTATCAGCGGTCTGGAGGGATACAGCGACAACAACTATACCGAACTTGGCGCTGAGGCTTCAATCCGATTCCCGTCGTTCCTCTGCCCTTTCCTGAAGAACGATTTCCGCCGCAGGGTGAATGCCACATCGGAATTGAGCCTTCAGTACAACACGCAAAACCGCCCCGAATTCAAGCGAAGGGTGGCAACAGCCGTATGGCGATACCGCTGGAACCAGTACCGCCGAAAGGCGCAGCACAAGGTCGATGTACTCGACCTTAACTACGTTTACATGCCGTGGATTTCAGAGAAGTTCAAGCACGACTATATCGACAGCCTCGGCAACCAGAACGCCATTCTGAAATACAACTACGAGAATCTGCTCATCACCAAGGCAGGCTACACATACAACTACAACTCGCTCGGAATGGCAAACTCTAACGCGTCTTACGGCACAAACGCCTACAACATACGCTTTAACGTAGAGTCGTCGGGCAACCTGCTGTATGCCGTTACATCAACCTTCAAGACAGCCAAGAACGAGCATGGACAGTACAAGGTGGGCAACATAGCCTATGCGCAGTTTCTGAAGGGCGACTTCGATTTCTCCAAGGGTTTTGTGATAGACAAGAAGAACTCCGTAGCGGTTCACATCGGCTTCGGAATAGCCTATCCTTACGGCAACTCCACGGTTCTTCCGTTCGAGAAACGTTACTTCTCGGGTGGAGCAAACTCGGTTCGCGGATGGTCGGTCAGAACACTCGGTCCGGGCTCGTATGCCGGAAGGGACAAGACGATAAACTTCATCAACCAGAGCGGCGACGTTAAGCTGGATATGAACATTGAGTACCGCACATTCCTGTTCTGGAAGGTGAACGGCGCGGTATTTATCGATGCCGGAAACATCTGGACTGTCCGCCAGTACGACGACCAGCCTGGCGGTGAATTCAGGCTTAACAAGTTCTACAAGCAGATTGCGGCTTCGTATGGTCTTGGACTGCGTTTCAACTTCGATTATTTCATAGTCCGATTCGACGGCGGCGTAAAGGCTGTCGACCCTCGCGACGGCTACAAGCGATTCCCTATCGCACATCCAAATCTGTCGCGCGACTTTGCCTTCCACTTTGCCGTTGGTCTGCCGTTCTGATGCTTTTCAGACATATCCATACACCAACAATTCTATGACGAGGATTGATAGTATCATTCACTAGTGTCTCTTAAAAAATGTTAATTGAAATCAAAGTAATTTTAAGCTGTCCGTCATTAGGTTCTTCCGTATCCTTTGGAGAGAGAAAGAGGTCAA
>Ga0256405_10002444_pt1 | contig 42731 bp, 39 predicted proteins | sample RumenRJG_02DNA_FD_189096 | JGI IMG/M metagenome (GOLD analysis project Ga0256405, IMG submission 189096) | Bovine rumen microbial communities from Lethbridge, Alberta, Canada - RJG_02 | ecosystem: Host-associated > Mammals > Digestive system > Stomach > Rumen | place: Canada: Alberta... | reverse complement strand
GCCTAGCGAACAAACAAGAAGCGAAAGCTTCGAAGTAGTCGGCAACGCGAACCCGTCGAATCCCCATATAGGAAACTATATGGGGCGGTAGGAATCCCCTTGCTTTAGCAAGGGGAGGATGTCAATACCTTTCTTCCTACTCTTAATTATAGAACATTTTTGGCTTCTTAAAATATAACTTATAAAACTTATCAAGTTAATTAAATCAACTGAATATACATAAGCAATCATGTATAATTACGTAACTAAATTTTTACGTAAAAAGCTTTTTCATCCATGTCAGAAGTCATCATCGGAATAGATCCTGGTTCAAGATTTACAGGTTACGGCATTATACAGATGGTAGGTAATGAGGCTCATTATCTAGGATCTGGCTGTATCAAAACCGGCGATGGCGATTTAGCCTCAAAACTTAAAATAATTTATGACGGTGTCACTGCTTTAATTGAGCAGTTTAAACCTACAGCCATGGCTGTAGAAGAGACCTTTTTATCTAAAAACGTACAGTCTACGGTAAAACTATCTGAGGCAAGAGCTTCAGCTATTGTCGCAGGGGCTAATCAAGGTCTAAGTGTTTACGAGTACACTCCCATGCAGATTAAACAATCTGTAGTAGGCTATGGTTGGGCGCAAAAAGAACAAGTTCAATTCATGGTCTGTAAGATCTTGCGTTTAAAAGGTCAACCTCAAGCAGATGCAGCCGATGGTCTTGCCTGTGCCTTGTGTCATTGCTTTACAAGTAAAGTGGTTGATGCCATTGGTCAAAATGTGGCAGTTCAAGGCTCTGTACATGGTAGATATCAAAGCAATAGTAAAAAGTAACAGATTTTCAAAATACAAAAGATATAAAAACATAAGATAAGAAAGATACAAATATGATTGGAAGTTTATCCGGCAGAGTTTTAAGAATTGATGGCGTGACTGCTTTAATTGAATGCGGTGGTGTTGGCTATGAAGTAGATATGCCAGTTACCTCATTATCAAAGCTTAAAGTCAATGAAAACGCCTTTGTATATGTACAGCATATCGTAAGAGAAGATGCGCAAATTCTCTATGGTTTTAATACTGTCACCGAGCGCGAATTATTTAGAACCTTAATTAAGGTCAACGGTGTTGGTCCTAAAATGGCATTAGCTGTGTTATCAACCTTTGATGTTGAGTCATTTGTTGAAACTGTATTGCAAGAGCAATCAAAAGCCCTAGAGCAAATTCCTGGTGTTGGTAAGAAAACAGCGCAGCGCATGGTAGTAGAGCTTAAAGATAATCTTAAAAACTTTGCAGTTTCTACTCAAATTAGCGCTAATCCACAAGCAACCTCTACAGCATCATCTAATGAAAGCTTTAATGATGCCATTGCTGCGATGACTGCTTTAGGCTACAAAGAGTTTGATGCCGTGCGCTATGTAAAAGCTGTCATTGCAAAAGAGGGGAACCTCTCAACTCAAGATTTAATTGTTAAAGCTTTAGCATTAATTTCAAATAAAGGACGTAGCTAATAAATGGCCAAAGATGATTTAGGCATTTTTGCTGATAGTTTGACTGTAGACTCAGTTGTCCGTCCTGAAAAGACCGCTGAAGAAGAGTTTCAAGAGTTATCAAGAGTAAGTGAAGATAGGGCATTACGTCCACAAAGACTTGAAGATTATATTGGTCAAACTGAAGTTAAAGAGCAATTAGGCATTGCACTTGCTGCTGCTAAAAAGCGTGGCGAGGCTTTAGATCATGTGTTAATTTTTGGGCCTCCTGGTTTAGGTAAGACTACCTTATCTAATATTATTGCCAATGAATTAAATGTTGGTATTTCTCAAACCTCAGGTCCTGCTTTAGAGAAAAAAGGCGATGCTGCTGCCTTATTGACTAATCTGCAGCCTCGCAACGTGATCTTTATTGATGAGATCCACCGTCTATCACCTGTAATTGAAGAGTTCTTATATCCTGCTATGGAAGATTACATGGTAGATATTATGACAGGTGAAGGCCCATCTGCTCGCTCGATTAAAATTAACTTAAACCCATTTACCTTAATTGGTGCAACCACAAGAGCGGGTACTTTAACCTCTCCTTTGCGTGCCCGTTTTGGTATTATTTTGCAGCTAAAGTTTTATAGCCCTGAAGAGCTTGAGATCATTGTTAATGCCTCTGCTAGCAAACTAAAAATAGCTATTGATAAAGATGGCGCCCATGAGATTGCCTCACGCTCTCGTGGTACCCCTCGTATTGCTAATAGAATTTTAAGACGTGTAAGAGACTATGCTGAAGTTAAAGGCAATGGCCGTATTACTTTAGAAATTGCTAAAGCTGCTTTAAAGATGCTCAGAATTGATGAAGATGGCTTTGATGACTTTGACAGATCATATCTTAAGAGTATCATTTACGATTTTGGTGGCGGTCCTGTAGGTATTGATTCTCTAGCAGCCTCATTAGGTCATGATAGAGATACCCTTGAGAACGTAGTAGAGCCTTACATTATTCAACAAGGCTTTGTGCAACGTTCAAGAACTGGCCGTATCGCTACAGCTAAGGCTTATCAAAAATTTGGTTTAGATTTTAATCAAGATAAAGACAAGGAAAAATAAGGTGAGTAATTCAGTGTTCACTCATCAAAGTCGTGTCTATTACGAAGACACAGACGCTGGCGGAATTGTTTATTACGCTAATTATTTAAAGTTCTGTGAAAGAGCAAGAACTGAGTGGCTACGCGGCATGGGTATGGCTCAAAGCACCATGTTAGAGCAAAAACAAGGCTTTGTAATTAAGTCAATTAAGGGTAATTACATCAGCTCAGCTAAGCTTGATGATCTACTTACAGTTACCTGTATTCCAACAAAAGTTGGATTTACAAGTTTAAAAATTTTTCAACAAGTTTATAATCAGCGTCAGGAATTATTGTTTGAATTTGAATGCTCGATCGCATTTTTAGACATGGAAAAGAAAAAGCCAGCTAAAATGAGCAACGAGGCTAAAGCATACATTCAAAAATTCATCCCCGAGGATGTTTCAAAATTAGAGGTTAAGATTTAAATGGACGGTCAGTTATCAATTACCCACCTAATACTCAATGCAAGTACCCTAGTACAGGTGGTAATGCTGTTCCTATTAGGCTTATCAGTAGCGTCATGGACCATTATTGTGTCTCGTTCAAGCGCTTATAAAAATGCTCGTATTAAGGCTGATGAGTTTGAAGAGAAATTCTGGTCAGGTATTGATTTAAATAATCTATATCAAGAGTGTGTTAAAAGACAGCAAGAGCTAATTGGTCTTGAGGTTATCTACACCGCAGGCTTTAAAGAGTTCGTACGTTTGATTAACTCAGGTCCTGCTGATCAAGAAGTAGTGATGGATGGTACTTACCGACAGATGAAGGTAAGTCAAAGCCGTGAGATGGAAAACTTAGAGTCTCATTTAGCAACACTTGCAACTGTAGGTTCAATTAGCCCATATATCGGTCTATTTGGTACCGTTTGGGGTATTATGCACGCCTTCATTGCTTTAGCTGCTGTGAAAAATGCAACTTTATCAATGGTAGCTCCTCCTATTGCTGAAGCTTTGATTGCAACAGCTATGGGTCTATTTGCCGCAATTCCTGCAGTTATGTTCTACAACCGCTTTGTAACTAAAGTTGAAGTTTTAGAAAATCGTTACATCAACTTCATGGATGAGTTTGCAACTATTCTAAACCGCCGTTTAGTACGTGTTCGCTCTGAGATGCAACAAAAGCAAGAACCTGTTGCTCCACAACCACAACAAGCTCCTGTTGATCACAATTACAATCGTCAAAGTGCAACTGGCTATGTCCGTGAAGCTCCAAAAAGCTACAACCACCCATTAGGAGAGGATCATCAAGCAGCTTTTGCAAGATCACGTTTAAATCGAAATCCAATCCACACTCAAGCTCCAACTGGTGCTCCTCATTACCAAACTCCAGGTGCTGAAGGTGAGAGAATGCGTTTTAACCCACAAAATCATATGGAGCACTAAAAAATGCAAAGTGCTCGTTCACGTTCTAAGTCACGTGCTAAAGCTGAAATCAATGTGGTTCCATACATTGACGTGATGTTAGTACTTTTAGTTATCTTTATTGCTACAGCTCCTGTGGTGATGCAAGGTGTAACTGTAGATCTTCCACAGGCTCAATCTGAGACTATGAATGAAGATCAGCAAACTCCTATCATTACTACAGTTGATAAAGCAGGTCAGTACTTTGTAAGTATTGATTCTACTGCAGTAAAAATGGATAACTTAGATGCGCTTACTGCCTATGTTAATGAGCAATTACAAAAAGATCCAAAGCGTCCTGTAGTAGTTCAAGGTGACGCTCAGGTTGCTTATGACAATGTAATTCAGCTTATGAACGCTTTAAAATCTGGCGGTGTAACTTCAGTTGGCTTGGTAACTGAGCCAATGGACTCTAAGTAATTAAAAGGTATCTATGAAGATCAATATGAAAGTCGGCTTTATCATAGCCGTACTTTTGCATGCCATACTCCTAGGCGTGCTTTTAATTAGAGTAAACCTTGATAAGCCAACTCGCCCTAACATGGGACAAGGCGATATCATGCACGCTACCTTTGTACCTCCTGCTAAGGGTAATCCTAATGGTAAGGCTCAACAGAAAAAAGCAGCTCCTCCTGTTGTAGATACAGCTGCTGAGGAAGCAGCTAAAGAAGCTCAAAAGCAAGAGATGCAAAAAGAAATTGAGCAAAAACTAGAGCAACAAAGACAGGCGCAAATTCAAGAGCAACAAAGACAACAAAAGATTGCTCAAGAAAAGAAGATCAAAGAAGAAAAAGCCTTAGCCTTAAAGAAGAAACAAGAAGAAGAGAAGAAAAAGGCTGAAGAGGAAAAGAAGCGTCTAGAAGAACAAAAGAAACTCGAAGAACAAAAGAAGCTTGAAGAGAAGAAAAAACTTGAAGAGCAAAAAAAGCTTGAAGAGAAAAAGAAATTAGAAGAAAAGAAGAAAGCTGAAGCTGAGGCTAAGAAAAAGGCTGAAGAGGCCAAGAAAAAAGCAGAAGCTGAAGCTAAAAAGAAAGCTGAAGCAGAGGCAGCAAAACGCAAAGCCGAAGCTGACGCTAAAGCAAAAGCTGCAGCAGAGGCCAAAGCTAAAGCTGCTGCTGACTCACTTGAAGATGATATCTTAGGCACTGAAGATGGCGATGAGCAAAATGGTCAGGGCCTAGGCTCAGCAGGTGGCGGCGGTGACGGTGGCTATGGTGATAAGGTCCGTGGCCTTATCGAGCAAAATTGGAGAATTGATCCATCTATGAACGGTAAGAAGGTCGTAGTATCAATTACTGTTGGTAAAGATGGCACCGTAACAGGTGAGAACTGTGAAGGTGATGCTAAGGTATGTGAAAGTGCAATTAGCGCAATTAAGCTTGTAGGTATGTTCCCAAGACCTCCTGCTACTTGCCCACAATGCTCAAATATTAAGATTTCTATGACACCAAAGCTTTAGTAGGCTTATAATGTTGTCAAATTTGAAAAGGAGACAATCGTCGATGTTTAAGAGAGTTTTAGCTGTGTTTGCTGCACTGTTATTTACAGCTACAACAGCACAAGCTGAATTACAAATTGAAATCACAGGTGGTATCAACGAAGGCCACAAGATTGCTATCTACCCATTCTCTCAAGATGGTGGTGTAAATCTTGATGTGGCTAGCGTTGTTAGTGCTGATTTAATGAGATCTGGTAAATTCTCTCCAATCTCAAATTCTGCTTTACCACAAGGTGTAATTCAAAACGGTCAATTAAATGCTGATGCAGTTGCCGCAACTGGTGCTGAAGCTGTAGTTTTTGGTGCTGTAACTAAAGGCGCTAAAGGCTATGATTTAGAGTTCCAATTAGTAGGTTTACAAGGTGCTAATAAAGGTAAGATCATTGATCACCGTAAATCACCAGTACCTGCAGCTCTAATGCGTCAGGCAGCTCACCGTGTATCAGATAGAGTATATGAAGCTTTCACTGGTCAACGTGGTTGCTTTAGAACTCGTATTGCATACGTTGTATCAAAGTTTGGTGCAGCTTTCCCATATCAGTTAATGACTGCTGATTATGATGGCTTTAACGAGACTCCTATTGTTAAGTCTACTCAGCCTATTATGACCCCAGCTTGGTCTCCTGATGGTAAGAGACTTGCTTATGTAAGTTTTGAGAACAGAAATCCTGCTATCTTTGTTCAAGATATCTTTACTAAAAAGCGTACTAAGCTTGCTTCATTTACAGGTTTAAATAGCTCTCCTGCTTGGTCACCTGATGGTACTAAGATTGCTATGACCTTATCAAAAGACGGTCAGCCTGATATTTACTACTATGATCTTCAGCAATCAAGATTCGTTCGAGTAACAGCTAATCGCGCAATTGACACTGAGCCTACTTGGGCCGCTGACTCTAAGTCACTATTCTTTACCTCAGAGCGTGGCGGTAAGGCACAGATTTACAAGCACAACTTACAAAATCAAAAAGTTGAGCGCGTGACCTATCAAGGTGCACGAAACCTATCAGCTCGTCAAATCCCTGGTACTAATTCACTTATCGTAATTACCCAGGTAAATGGCTTTAGAGTAGCAAGAGTAGATGCTGACGGTAGCATTTATATGCTAACTACCTCTTCATTAGATGAGTCTCCAAGTGTCGCACCTAACGGAAGTATGGTAATATATTCAACAGTTTATCAAGGTCGTAAAGGACTTGCGATTGTTTCATCCGACGGCAGATTTAAGGCAAATCTTCCATCAAGTGCTGGTGAGATTAGTTCACCATCATGGGGCCCTTTAACTTTAAAATAATTTAAATCAAAATCTTTAGATTTAGGAACAGAAAATGTCTAAGAACTTTTTATTAACTTTAGTTTGCTCTCTAGCACTTGTTGCTACAACTGCTTGTACTTCAAACAACGATCAGTCAGCTTTAGTTGAAGATGGTGATGCTATCACCGGTTTAGATTCAGATGGTGCTTTAACTGTAGGCGATCCTAACGGTTCTGCTGATGGCTGGAATGGCCCAGCTGAGCTTGCTGACGCTCACACCATTTACTTTGGTTACAATTCTGAGAACATTCAAGATCAGTACTTAGGTGTAATGCAAAAGAATGCTCAATACCTAAAGAGCAATCCTGATGCTCGTGTGATCATCGAAGGTCATACCGATGAGCGTGGTACCCCAGAGTACAACATTGCTCTAGGTGAGCGTCGTGCTCGTAGCGTTGCTCGTTACATGCAAAACCTAGGTGTTGATGTAAATCAGTTATCAATCGTAAGCTACGGTGAAGAAAAGCCTGCTGTTGAAGGTCACTCAGAGGCAGCTTGGTCAAAGAACCGTCGTGCAGTTTTAAACTACTAATCTAGTTCAAACAAAAGTTTTAAGGGGCTTAGGTGAAAAATCTAGGCCCTTTTTGCTATTATATGTGCAGTATTTTAATGAGGCTCATATGAAGAAAAGCTTTAAGCTATCAATTATAGGTGCTGTATTATCATCAGTGCTATTTGCAACATCAGCAAACGCTAGTGATGAAGAAGTATTAGCTTTGCAGCGCACTATTTTAAATTTACAAAATCAAGTAAGCGATCTTGAAGATAAGCTAGCTAATAGCGAAGGTCAGATGGAAAGCTTAAACCATGATATTGAAGTTTTACAAAAAGAAAACTCTAAGTTAAAACAGCAATTAGCAAGTGCAAATACTAATGCTACAGCTGATGATAATGCTCAAGATGCAGCAAATAATGCAGATGCAGGATCTGATAAAGTTGCAGCAACTAACTCAATTGCGATAACTAAAGTATCAGGTGATGGTAACGCTACCTTAACTAAGAGCAAAATTCAAAGTGCAACACCGGCAAAGGCTACACCTACGGCTGTTGGTGGCTTAGATATGGCAGATGCTAGCGCTCAAAAGATGTATAACGATGCTTATGTCTTATTATCAGCAAATAAGCTTGATAAGGCTGCAAGTGCTTTTAATAACTACGTTACTAAGTATCAAAATAACTCACTTACTCCAAATGCTTGGTATTGGTTAGGCCAAGTGCAGTTTAAGCAAAAGAAGTATAACGAAGCTCGTGTAAGTTTCTTAAATACTGCTAAGTTTAAGACTGCTCCAAAGCGTGCTGATGCTTTATATAAGTTAGGTGTTACCTCAAAGGTACTAGGTGATAAAGATAAAGCTCGTAAGTACTTTAATCTTTTAATTAAGACTTATCCCCAATCAAGTTCAGCAACTCTTGCTAAAAAAGAGTTAAGCGCTCTTTAATCTTTTACTACCTCTATCCTAGACATTTGGTAGGGTAGAGGTGGTTCTAATCAATCATCTTTTCAGATCTTAAATCTTACTCTATTTAATTTAATAAGTGGTCAGCTATACTTAATCCATATGGCGTATGTTCATATTGAGGATCTCTATGATAATCAATTCTGGCAACAATAAATTTAGAAAAAGAATTAAGACAGGTTATGTTGATAAAACTGGTCTTATAGCTTATCTAAATAAGAAAATTGGCACTGATGATGCGTTTTATTGTGTTACTCGACCTAGGCGTTTTGGTAAAACCATAGCTGCAAGTGCTCTTTGTGCTTATCTTTGTAAAGATTGTGATTCAAAAGATCTGTTTGATGGCCTTGAGATAAGCCACTCACCATCCTATCTTAAGCATCTTAATAAGTACGATGTGATCTTTTTAGACATGCAAGACTTTGAATCTGAAATTGGTGATGGTAATTCATACATAGCTAATCTTAATGCTAGTATGGTTCAAGAGCTTAAACAGGCATACCCTAAAGCTTTTGTAAAGCTTGAAGAGCGAAATGAGGAGTCTATAGACTTTCCTAAAGCTGTAAGACTTGTACATCAAGAATATGGTATTGAGTTTGTCTTTATTCTCGATGAATGGGACTATGTATTTAGAACTTTTCCCAACAATGAAAATCTGCACAACTCTTATCTTTCAATATTAAGACAACTATTTAAAGAAACATCAGGTGAAGAATGCGTAGCTCTTGCCTATATGACAGGTATCCTGCCAATCAAAAGATTAAAAGGACAAACTGCTCTAAATAACTTTAAAGATATATCCATGCTCAATACTTTTGGACTTGGTAAGTACACAGGTTTTACAGAGACTGATGTTAAAGATATTTGTAAAAACAATGATCTTGATTATGAAAAAGTAAAGCTTTGGTATGGTGGTTATAACCTAGATGGAATAGAGCTCTACAATCCATATTCAATTGAGTACTTAACTGAAAGCAAAGTCTTCAAAGGGTATTGGTCTAAAACAGCAAGTACTGAAGTAGTTGAGGAGTGCATTGCTTATAATTTGAATGGAATAAAAAATGCCTTTGCGGATTTAATTGAAGGCGTTTCGATATCAAATGTTAATGTTGATGATTTTAATAACGATTTTTGCCCTTCAAGTTCTCGTGATGCTGTTTTAGTGTATCTTGTGCATCTAGGCTATTTGTCCTTTGATAAGAAAGATAATTCGGTAAGAATTCCAAATCTTGAAGTAAAAAACGAAATTAAGTCAGCATTACTTAAGAGCAGAAATCCTAAGGTCTTAGGAATTATCAAAAAGTCGCAAGATTTTGTTGATCACATCTTAAATCTTGAAAGTGAATCAGTCGCTGAGGAAGTTGAAGAAATTCATCAAGAGTATTGCTCAACTATTAGATATAACAGCGAGCAATCATTACAATCAGTTTTGCAAGTAGCACTGCTATCATCAATAGAGTATTACGATAAAGTAAAACTTGAAGAGCCTACAGGAAAAGGTTTTGCTGATATGGTGCTTTTTCCTCAAAATGGCTACCAAAATGATTATCCTGTGGTTGTCATTGAACTTAAGTGGAATAAGGATGCTAAGACTGCAATAGATCAAATTAAGGAAAGAAATTACCTTAACTCATTTAAAGATAAATCTTTCGGCGGTTTGCTAGTTGGAATTAACTATAATCCAAAGACCAAAGTTCACGACTGCATAATTGAATCAATAGATTTTGAAAAATAAATTAAGCACGCTTTGATAAGATCAATAAAATCAAACGGTTAAATGTTATTTAATGAACGGCATATATAAGCGGTTTTGTAAAAAAGTTGTAAAAAAGTTAAAAAAAGTGCTTGCAATACAAAGAAATTTTAGTAAAATAGTCCGCGTTGAGTAAATCAACAAACACTTTGAAACGGCTTGGGTCGTTAGCTCAGTCGGTAGAGCAGCGGACTTTTAATCCGTTGGTCGAGAGTTCGAATCTCTCACGACCCACCATTTCAAAATTGTTTTTCGCTGGGTTGTTAGCTCAGTTGGTAGAGCAGCGGACTCTTAATCCGTTGGTCGCGGGTTCGACCCCCTCACAACCCACCATGCGAAAAACAAGCAATCTCAGATGGGTTGTTAGCTCAGTTGGTAGAGCAGCGGACTCTTAATCCGTTGGTCGCGGGTTCGACCCCCTCACAACCCACCATCTGGATGCTTAGCTCAGTTTGGTTAGAGCATCTGCCTTACAAGCAGAGGGTCATAGGTTCGAGTCCTATAGCATCCACCATCTTAATCCTTTATATTCCCTTAAATGTAAATTTTCGATTAAGCACTCATAATTGTGTTTAAATCTTGATCTATTCATACTTTATTACCTTTAACTTCTTGTATAATGTAATTAGGTGTAAATAAAAACTCTAAACATTAGGTGGATTAAAGTGGATAAAGAATATCTAATCATCAAAAAACTTAAATCAATTGATGATTCAAGTTCTACAGAAGCTAAAACTCTTATTGCAAACTCTGGCATTCAATTTATTGATTACGAATTTGATGACGGTCTTTGCTTTAATGATCAAGAATTTAAAGACAATCTTATATGTAATGGCTACTTTAAAAAGCAAGAAGAAGGCCAAGAAAAACACCTAGCTAGATATTCTTACAACAAGTCTATTAACGCTCTTCAACTATGTTTTAAAAACGAGGTGAGCACTGCTGATTCTGTAAAAGAGGATGGTTTAGGTTTTCAGCCTATCACCATGCCTCTGTTAGATAGCTTAAAACTCTACAATGGCGTCTGGTTCCCAATTCCTTATTTTGACAATAATTGCAATGATGCGCCAAAGAATTGGGCAAGAGCTCGCGTAGTTTGCTTAGGAACAACTGATGGCAAGCAAAATGGTGAACTCTTTAGGAGCAATAACAAATTAAAGTTTCACGTAACTTTAGCTTTTGATACAACTGTAAAGTATACAAGTGATTTTAGTTCTCCAAACCCTGATTGCATAGGTTCTACATTCTTCTCTTTTAGATCCGGTCTTGAAGCCTATAAACTTCTTGTTAACAGTGAAGATGGAACAAGTTTTGTAAGAGATTGGGCTGAAGCTATTTATGATCAAGTATATAAGTACGCTAATTTAGAAGATTCAGAAATTGACAGTACTATTAAAGAAGGTAAAAAGAATTTAGATCATGAAAAGCATTATTTGAATATGCTAGGTTTTTTAAATTATTTTGTAAAACCTAATGATATTCAATTAGTAGCTCCTAACTCAGATAGTAAAAAGCCAATTGATGTAAGTTTAATTCTCGATATTGGTAACTCTAGATCATATGGTATGTTAGTTGAGGATAATACCAAGGGTAATGACGAAATTGGCTACTATAAAGATCTTGTTATTCGTGATTTAAATGCTCCTGAAAATATTTATAAAGGTGCATTCTCAAGTTGTATTGAATACCAAAAGGCTTCATTTGATTTTAATAATTGCTCTCCTTTAGATTCGTTTACTTGGTTATCTTTAGTTCGCGTAGGAACTGAAGCTAAAAGATTAGCTGCAATGAATCAAAAAGGTGATGTAAATACAGGTTTAGTTTCTCCAAAGCGTTACCTTTGTGACTTAACTCTCAGCGAATATGATAGTGAATGGTACTTTAACCCTAAGTCCTATCAAATTCCTGTTCTTGCAAAAGAAAAAAATAAGGAAAAAGAAAAACTTTTTGATGTTAAGTTAATAAATCCTAATGCGAATTCCAGAAAATTTGCAACCTTCCAACCATTAACCTCACTATTAACTCCACTTGGAGATGCTCAGTTTGCAACTACTGGTGAGGTTGGTAAAGTTCAAGCTAAGTACTCAAAAAAGTCATCTATGACATTTATGCTCATGGAGATTATTTTGCAAGCTATGAATCAAATGAATAGTCTTGCTTATCGCCAAAGTTCTCCAAATAAAGAAGTTCCTAGAAGACTTAAGTCTGTTGTTTTAACTTCTCCTCCTTCAATGCCAGATCTTGAGCGTGAGGTATTCAGATCTTGCGCTTATCAAGCTATAGGTATCCTATGGAAAGCAATGGGGTATGACAAGTCAGCTCCAGATTGCTTTAACTATCTAACTAATAAGGATATATCACCATCTGTACCTAATATCATATTAAAGTGGGATGAAACCATAGCTGGTCAGATGGTATACCTTTATAACGAAGTTAAAAAAGTATACAGCGGAAATTGTACAGAGTTCTTCAAAGAAATACGTAATCCAAGCATTGATTGGAGAATGAATGAGTACTATCCAACTACTTACAGAAATATGCCTGCAAGTTACGTTGGCTGCCGTATCGCCTCTATAGATATAGGAGGAGGTACGACTGACTTGGTAATTGCAGATTACTCTTACCCAAAGATGTTAACTGAAAACAATGAAGAAATAGGTGATCAGTCTGCAAGAATTAACGTTCGCGAAGTATTGCGTGATGGCTTTAAAATTGCTGGTGATGACATCGTCAAAACCATTATTAAAGACTATATCATTGCTCAAATTATCAATAATAATCCAAAAATTAATTTCTCTGCAGTATTTGGAGCAGCATCTGGTGATGATGTTGCTGCTAAAAATGCGCGTGTACAAGCTTTAGAACAAGTCTTTACAAAAATTGCTTACAGACTAATAAAACGTTTAGAGCAATTGTCATTACTAAAACGTGGAACTACAAATGTCATAGCTTCAGGATCTGTTGTTGATTTTGTTGCTTCAAATGATCAATGTGAAAAACTTGATAATGCTTTAAAAGATCATGGCTTTGTAAAAGTTCAAAATGAGTCTGATATTGATGATGAAGTAATCGACTTTATCAATCAAGGCGTAAGACAGACTAGTAGTGATAAAGAGTTTGATATAACTCAAGTTCAATTAAGTTTTGATATTTACAGATTGAATCAAGATATAGCTGAAGGCGATAGATTCAGAAATGTATCTAACAATTTAAATTCCCTTGTTGCTATAGTAAATGCTTATGCTTGTGATGTTCTTCTTTTAAACGGAGGTCCTACCAAGATCCCTGGTATTAGAAGATTTATTGAAAAGAAATCATTCTTAAACCCTTACCGCATTATTTCAATGCATAACTATCGTTGCTTTGAAAATTGGTATCCAAATACTTTAACAGAGTCTGGCAAAATTGGTGATACTAAGACCACTGTCGTAGTAGGTGCACTGTTGTGTTATATCAAAGCAGAAAGTTCATCAAATTTAATTAACTTTAAAATTAATACTGATTTTAAAGTAGCTGCAACTCCAAACAGATACTTTGGTGCTTTAAATGATTCTCAACTTAAGAACAAAGAAATTTGTTACAAGTACAGAACCAATGCAGAAATGAAATCTGAAGAGTATCTTGAATCTCCTTCTACAGAGGTATTCTTAGCAAAATTAAATGAGATAAGTAATAATTTTAACGATGACGATGCTAATCAAATTAATTGTTATTACTCAAAAGCAGATGATAGTGCAGAAGGTGCAATTTACAAATCTTTTGCAATTGATTTAGGTTATCGTCAGTTTGATGATGAGGCATTTGCTGCAACTAGATTATTTACAATCAAGCCTTATGAAAATATCAATTCATTGGCAATAGTTCGCCTTGTTCAAAAGATCTATTTACCTTCTAAATTTACATACACTGAAGAAGGAAAGAAAGATCCTGAGTTTGTGAAGATGATTGAGTCTTTCCGTGCAGTATTTCCTAATGATGAATCATATGAAAATGCTATCTTAAAAGAATTTGAGCAAAACATTGCTGAATCTAATGCTTACGCAGAACAAGCTGCAAAAGATGCTAAAAATAATTATGTATTAGAAGCAGAATCTTATGCTCAAAGTAAGTCTCAAGAAAATACAGGATTCTTGTCTAAGTTTAAGTCTGCTAAGAGTAAGGAAGCTGAAAAGCAAGCTTTTAAAGATGAATACTTATCAAGACCAGATATTGTAGATAAAATCAACAATGATACTAAGCGACTGATAGCTGAAAAAACAAGTTCTCTAGATGCTTCTTTCTATGCTTTTGTTTTTGACAAGATGTCTAAAGCTAATCAAGAAATTACAGAGATGGCAAATACCATGCTAGTCAAAATTAAACAAAGAGCTCAGCATGAAGAAGCTGAATTAAAGCTTGAGGCTTATACAATCAAAAATGAGTCTGATATTATCAATGATCCTGTTTATCGTTGCATTAAGTTTATTTGTGATGAAGAAAAACAGTGTCGCGATTACAAGTACATCTCTAACCTAAAAGATGTTGTCTTCTTTAAGTATAAGCCTCAAAGACTTGATGAGCGCAATTACTACGAGCTTCGCTTGAATACTAATCAAGATGAATTGTATTGGAACAATAGTGGCTTAATTTTTTAAGGTGAAAAAACGATGTTAGATAAAGTAAATTTAATCCACTTAGACAAAGTCGCACAATCAAGTTTAGATGCTATTGATTGGCTTGCAGCAGTTGCTCCTCATAATCATTTAGTTGATGAACAGAAAAACGCTCTTGAAATTAAGCTCGCTGACTTAAGAAACTTAGCACAAGCTGCGGATACTGTTGTTGATACTCCTACTACAGTAGGTGTTTTTGGTGGTTCTCAAGTAGGAAAGAGTTATCTTGTATCAACTCTAGCCTCAGGCGGTAAAGGTAAAGAAATTAAGACTAATTGGGACAATGTTTCAATTGACTTCATGTCCCATTTAAACCCTCGTGGTGAAGAAGAGTCTACAGGTATTGTTACAAGATTTACTAAAGCTGATATAAAAACTCCAACCGGTTTTCCTGCTAAAGCTAGAATTTTTAATGAAGTTGAAGTTGTTAAGTGTCTATCAAGTTCTTTCTTTTTAGATATTTTATATGACAAAGATTACATGGATGAGCATGATAAATTCTTTAAAGATGAAAATGCTCAAAAGGAGTTTTTTAAAGAGCTATCTCAAGATAAGTATTTGCTAAAAGAAGATAGCACAGAGAAAAATTATGTTACAAGTGCTGATATTGTTGATTTAGCTATTTTTGTTCAAGAAAACTCAAATAAGAGTGTCTTAAATAGTATGGATAATACTAGCTATTTCTGGACTGAAACAAGACATATTATTGAAAAGATAAATCTTGAAGGTAGAGCTAAACTTTACGGAAAACTATGGTCATATTTACCGGTTTTTGAAAACTTATTTTCTATTATTTCTAAAGACTTGCTAAATCTTAAAGGAAAATCTGTTCTATATCTGCCACTTGATGCCTTCGTTAATAAAGTTAATGATGAATATCTGCAATTAGATGGTGGTACTATCGTGGATATTCGTGCCGTTAAGAAGATCTTTGAAGTAGGTGAAAATCAAATTGAAGTTGCTTTAGATGATGAAAAAAATGAAATTGCCAAAATTAGTTTTGCTACTTTAACCTTTTTAACCTGCGAGTTAGTTTTCAAAATTGATAATGCAGAAAGTACAAATAACTTCGATGTGCTTGATTTTCCTGGTGCTCGTGAAAGATTAGATAATAATATTTCCGATTGGCTAGGTGAGAATAAGATAGGAAAAGAAGATATCGAAGGTAAAAGTGCTTTTGAATTCTTAAAGCGTGGCAAGGTAGCATATCTAATTAAGAAATACATTAAGCAAAGAGCAATTGATGTACTTCTCATTTGTTATGATTACTCTGCTCCAAATCAAGAAGTTAAAGAGCCAAGTATTATCGTAGATCAATGGCTTACAACTAATGTTGATTTAAATACTCTAAAATCAGGCAAGCGCAAAGCTCCTACAGCTGTGGTATTTACCAAGACAGATGCGGCAATTGAAAAATCATTAAGTAGTGATGTTAAAACTAGCAATCCATTTGCCTCAAGACTTACTAATGCTTGTAAGAGATTTACCCCTGCTCATAAAGATGAGTATCTTGGAGGAGACAACTTTAACCAAATGTTTTTGGTTAGAAAACCTAACTTTAAAAATCCAAAAATTAAACTTTTTACAACAGATGAAAATTGGGTAGAAACAGGAATCAATCAAGAAACCGGTCTATCTAATTATTACTCTACAGCTAAAGAAATTATTGATAATTTTAAAGCTGCCATTGTAGCTGACAAAGAGCATGCAAAATGTCTTTTTGGCTATAATGAAAATGATGGTGTAAATTCAGACGTTCTTGATTATGTTTTTACCCCAAATGATGGCGGTATTAGTTACTTAGTTGAGTTTATTACCAATAATTTTAATGACTTTAAAGATAATAAAGAAAAGTTATTAAAGGATCTTGTTAAAGATTGTAATGATTTGAGAAATGGCATTTTTGCTCAAATGGCAAAAGAAGATGTTGATAAGATCAAAAATGAAAGAATCAATAAAGCCATTGAGAACATTAACAATTTAAAGCAATGTGAAAATCTTGCTTCAACTTTTACTACCATTCGTGAGTTTATTGATTTAGATTTAGATAAAGCCATTGATATCTACACTACAAAAGGCGTAGATGGTGCTGAAGATAATGCTGCAAGATATGCATCAGATATTAAAGAGATGTGGCAACAAAATCTTGATAATATTTTTAAAGAGCAGGGTAGTGGCTTTAATGAGTTACTTGCAAACATTATGAGTGCATTAACCCCAAATAAAATTGAGAATATTAATAAACTTTCTCCAATTGAAAAGCGTCGTGCTCAATACTCATTTTTCCTAAACTCAACAGATGAGGTAATTACCAAAGAGGCTGAGATTAAAACCAAGCTATCAGATCTTTTAGATTACTTTAGAAAACAACTTATCCAAAATTTTAACTTGTTAGATGTTGAAGTTAAGATCCGTGATGGCTTGTTTGAAACTGAAAGGGATACTAGTCATACTCGTGAACAGATTGCTCCAAGACAGGCAAATTTTGCTTTAAAGACGATAGCTGACTTTAATTCATATTTACGAGTCGGTGGTTACGATCATAAGATTGAAGAATATTATTCAAAAGGCAGTGGAAGAGCGCTTTTTGGATTGACAGGTTTATTTGCATACCCTACTTTTATACCTTCAATTACCCAAGATATGAAAGATAAATGTGCTGAGTATTTCTTTAGTGATTACTTTGATGTGTTTATTGATTTGATGGTAATTGGCCTATCAACTGCTGACAGTATTTACAAATTAAACGAAAAGCAAAATTCTTCATTATGCGCTATTTTAAATAGTTACGATGAGAACTTATTACATTATAAAGATACTAAGGAAAGCGCATAAAGCAGCTGTAAGTTTAAGTAAATTTTGATACATATAAGTCAAGCTTATCAATGGCTTGACTTATATCTTAAGTATGTAAAGAATTTTAGGCATTTAATTTATGGATAATTTAGCTTATCTTTCAACAGAAAATAATAAATGTAAAATTGTTTTTTCTGATAGTTTTAATGAGTTTAACCAAACTTTTGGAAATCCTTTAGCAAAAAGTTATATGCTAAAGTTTATAAAGTCTTCTGATAAAGAGCCTTTATTTACTCAAGATAATAAAGCATTAGGCATAGATAAAGGTTTTGTCAGAGTCGATAAAGCTATTTCAATTGCACCTGGTGATTACCATGGTTTCCAAATTTCGCTAAATGCTTTTGTTAATAACACTATTTGTGAAAATATTGGTAAAGAGCAAAGTTTCATAGTTGAGATTTATTCAATAGATCAGGCAACAGGCACTACAGATGGTGCTCATAAACTTACTTTTAGCGCCATTGGAAATCCTCAAGAAAAGCTACAATTGCTATCAAAAGCGGTTTATGATTCTTCATTTAGCGCTATTGATGGAGCGCAAGAACAACCTCAAGAGAATACTACTTCTCAAAATGTAGAAGAAAATACAGTTCACGCAGAGACTGATAAAACTGTCAATGTAGCAGAAAAAAAGAAATTTTCTTTACCTCTTTTAATTGGCTTGATTGTAGGTGGTTTATTACTTTTAGCTCTCTTAGTTTTCCTTGCTTTATATCTTCTAGGTATTATCGGTGGAAAATCTTCAAGTGCAGCTAGTGAGCCTGTAGCTCAAGAATCATCACAAGCTCAAGAAGAGCCATCAACAGATGATGACAATCCATTTGATGATGGTGACGATGATGAAGATGATCTAGAAGCTCCTGTAGATACTGAAAGTTCAACAAATGTTGCAACTGATGAAGATAGCTCATCAGTTAAAGCACCTGCTGCTAACTCTACATCTGTAACAACTACAGCTGGTGGTGTAGCTTGTACCATTACAACTGATAGTGACGATCAAATTATCAAGACATGTCTTGCATCAAAGCCTGAGACTAAAGCTTTAATTGCTTTCTCAAATGAAGCTATTAAGTCAGATCGTTGTGATATTGCTAAGAGAATTTTCTCAAGTAAAGGTCGACAAGATGCTAACTTTGCATATGTATATGCTCAGTACTTCGATCCAAACTCACAAGTAGCAGCTGATTGTTTACCAAAGGATAAAAAACAAGCTATTTATTGGTATCAAAAAGCAGCAGAGAAAAATCCAAACCAAAAGATCACTGATGCTTTAAACAAACTACAATAATAGATATCAAATAAAAGTTTTGTTCTTAATTTTAAAGATAAGAATTAAAGATTATGAAAATTAGAAAGTTAGCCATAGCATTATTAGCTGTTTCAACATCTTTAAGTGCTTTTGCTCAAAGCCCTTTATTACAAGATGGTAAAGAGACAATGTATCAACGTGTACTTACTACACCTAGCTGTGTTCTTAAGAAAGACAGACAAGATCCCGGTGTAAAAGTAGCTTCATTGTCTCGTTTTTACGTATATAACCAAGATGGAGATTACTTAACAGTAGGTCCAGATACCACTGGTAAGATTGCAGGTTTATTACCTAAGTCTTGTACTGTGGATTGGAAAATTCAAACCTCTGTGTTATTTACAAATCCAGCTAACAGAAATCGTGCTTTAATTTTCCAAGATAAATCTCATTTACAAGCAATTGTAGATGATAAAGATCCAAAAGCTAAAGTTGCTCCTTTGATGGAAAATTTAAAGAATAACAAGCCATCTGACGGAGTAATTTCAGCTGAGCCTGATAAGTTTGTTGACGGTAAGTCTCATTTCTACTTATTGCCAATTTTAAACTTTGAAACCGGCATGTTTGATGACGGTAATGAGTTACGTGAACTAAACATTGCATCTGTTACTAAAGATGGTGAGTCTCAAGAGGCAAATGATGCTAATGCAATTAGAACCTTTAACTCAGCAGTGGTATTCGTAATTGATTCATCAATTTCAATGCAAAAATACATTGATAGAACCAAGCAAACCATCAACGACATTGTAACTAAGATTAAAAAAGCTAAGTTACAAGACAGCGTACATTTTGGTTTAGTTGCATTTAGATCTAATGTTCAAGCAACTCCAGGTCTTGAGTACAACACTAAGATCTTCGTAAGACCAGGTGAAGCTAAAGACGTTGATACCTTCCAGAAGAAATTAGCTAAGTTAAATCAAGCAAAAGTAAGCTCAAAATACTTTGATGAGGATTCTTTCTCTGGTGTTAATACTGCTCTAAAAGAGCTTGATTGGTCAGAGTATGGTGGTAGATACATCATCTTAATTACTGATGCTGGTGGTATTAACGGCTCTGATAAGTTATCTACAACTCATCTTGATGCTAAAGAGTTACAAGCTGAAGCTAAACAAAAAGGTGCTGCAATCTTTGCTATCCACTTGTTAACTGATGCTGGTAAGAATAACCAAGAAAAGGCTAAGGCTCAGTATGAAGAGTTATCTTACAACGATACTGTGCACAAGTCTTTGTACTACCCAATTCCAACAGGTAGTGTGGACGTGTTTGGTAAGGCCATTGATAAGGCTTCAAATGTTCTTGCAAGCACTGTAAGAAAAGCAAGTTTAGGTGAGGAAGTTCCAGGCACCTCAGGTGATGATCCTGCAGCTAATAGCACTAATAAAAAGCTAGCACAGGATGCTAGAAAGATTGGTCGTGCGATGCAGCTTGCTTTCTTAGGTAAGAAGTTAGGTACTACCGCACCTGATTTTCTTGAAGGTTGGATGTCTGATAGAGATTTAGTTCATCATAACAAAGCAAATTGCGAAGCTGTGGTATTGCTAACTAAAAATGAACTATCAAATCTAAAAGATATTACCTCTAAGCTTATCGATTCAACTAACACTGGTTTAATTGATAGTGATGGTATGTTTGAGCAGTTAAAAGCTATTGCTGTATCAATGGGTAGTGATCCAAATTCATTAAATCCAAAGAGTGGCATAAAACTAAACTCTGGTAACATCGGTGAGATCTTAGATATGTTGCCATATAAGAGCAAGGTTACAAGTCTTACTGAAGATGATTGGAACAGCTTTGGCCCAGATGAGCAAAACCGCATCATTGAAGAGCTTGAAAGCAAGTTAAAGTACTATCAAGATTGCAATGATGATGCTGATAAATGGGTAAATCTAAACGATGATGGCGACAGCGCTGAATCTGTTTACCCAATTCCTCTAGATCTTCTACCATAACTTAAGACTATCTTAAAATTTGCCTAAGTAATTAGGCAAATTTAGCATGCTTATGAGCGCGATTTTAAATATTGAAAATCTTGAATTTTCATATCCTAAAACAGATGGAAATGATGGCTATACGATTAGTTTGCCAAAATTAGATTTAAATCCTAGTGATGTGATTGCAATAACTGGTGTCTCTGGTTGTGGTAAATCGACAATCTTAGAGTGTTTAGCTCTTTTAAGAAAAGCAACTAAAGTTAAGCAATTTTCAATTCAAGATTATGATGTTTTAGCTCTTCCTTATGAAAAAAGAGAATTACTGCGCTCAGGTTTGCTTGGCTTTATGCCACAAACTGGTGGTTTAATTCCATATTTAACAGTATTTGATAATATTAAGTTACAAGTACAAGTTGCGCTAAAGCAAAGAGCTACTTTACAAAAAGAGCTTAAAGGAAATAGCATCTTAACTAAAGATAGAGTAAGAGATCTTTTAGAAAACTCAAAAACTTTAGCAAAAGACTTCGGTATTGATGATCTTTTAAAGCGCTTTCCTCATGAACTATCAATAGGCCAAAGACAAAGAGCAGTCTTTTTAAAGTCAATCTCACACAAACCTTCAGTCATCTTAATTGATGAACCTACATCTTCATTAGATCCTGAGCATGGCCAAGCTTTATTTTCAAATATCGTTGAACTTTGTCAAAAGACTAAAGTTGCAGCCTTAGTTGTAACTCATGATTTGCATTTAGTTTTAAAAAACTTAAATAAAGCCCTAGATTATCAAAGAGTGTCTGCTACAAGTGGGCAGTTTGTTTTAAAACAGGTTAAAAGAGCTTAAGGTAACATGATGATTTTACAATTAGCCTTAAAAGCGCTTAAATTTGAAAAGTTAGTTAGCTTTTGCTTGATAGCTTCTTTGTGCTCGGTAATCGCGCCTTTATTGCTATTATTTTCTCTGCGTTTTGGCATTATCACTAATCTTGAGGAAAACTTAAAACAAGATCCTTCAAACCTTGAGATTAAGTTTATGTCAGGTTACAAATTAGGAGATGAGTTTTTTGAATCTTTAAAAGAAAATCCTCATGTCCAGTTTGTTCTTCCATTAACCAGATCATTATCGGTTACTACCAGTGTATTTGCTAATGGCAAGCTCATTGACAGAATTGATGCCATGCCTACAGCTAAAAACGATCCTTTAGTTTTAAGAAGTGGGATCACTCAAGATCTAGGACTTAACGAAGTGTTTATGTCTAAGTCTTTAGCTGAAGATTTAAAACTAAAAGTCGGGGATAGCCTTAAACTTAAAATTTCAAGAAAGCTAAACGATGTAAATGAAAACTCTGTACAAACTTTTACTTTAAAAGGCATCATTGATAGTAGATATCTTCAACTTAGAAAAATCTTAATTAACTTTGATACCTTAGTGTATATGGAAGATTATCGTGATGGCTTTAATCCTCCTGTGTTCTCTGATGGCTCAAAGCTAAATCAAGCAAGAGACAGCTTTGCTAAAGCTCGCTTGTATGTTAAAACCTTAGATGATGTTGAGCCGATGTCTAAAATGCTACGTCAAAGCTATTCAATAACAGATAGTAGTGATCAAATTGAAAAGCTCAACAAAATCACCTCAATTCTAAACTTCGTGTTTACAGCTATTGCTTTGGTATCAGTAGTTGGTGGACTATTAGCAGCAACCGGTCTTATCTTTACAAATTTAAAGCGTCGTCTCCAAGGCTTTGCACTTTTAAAATTAACCGGTATTAGCAATTCAAAATGCATAGAGCAGGTGGTGGTTGAGAACTTAATTTTGTCACTATGTGCTTATGTGCTCTCACTATTACTATTTATGGTTGGCATGATTTGGTTTAATACTTCCTTTGCAGCAGATTTAAAAATTGGAACTGACGTAAGTTTAATCAGCACCACTCACGTTTTATTTGGTCTTTTAGCAACAGTTTTATCTTGTGCAGCGATATCATACGGTATTGCCAAAATATTACTATCTAAAATCAATATTGCAGACTCTTTAAGAACAGCTTAATAGTTTTAAAATCATGAATACTACTTTTAAAAATTTCTTTAAATTATCAATAATTGCAAGTGCAATATCTCTTGTATCAACTACAGTAAAAGCTCAAGATCTACAAGAAATCTATAATCCAAATCCATCAAAAGATGATGTGATTGTATCAATGCCTTGTAACGGCTTTATGGTGTTTAAGAAAATTTACACCACTACAGGCGGTAAAAAGAAAGTAGAGGATAAATCATTTAAATCAGGTATTTCTGAAAATGCTTCAGCTTTTGCTATGAATGAAAATACCAGATTCGTGCAAGGCTCATTTAAAGATAATAACGGATATTATTACCTCATCTCTAAGTATGAGCTAATGCAAGCTCAGTACGATATCCTAAAAGATACAAGTAATCTTAAAGATAATTCAAAATGCAAAACTCCTAACAAGATGGACCGCAAGAGCGCTGTCAATATCAGCTACTTTGATGTGATAAACGCTACTCGCAATTACTCTTTGTACTTGCAGACAGCAAAAGATGCTCCTAAGCAAGGTGATGAAATTGCAATAGCAAGACTTCCATCAGAAGAAGAATGGGAATTTGCTGCCCGTGGTGGATATAAGGTATCTGACAGTATTCGCGAGGCTAAAGTCCCTGTTGAAGATGATATTTCAGATTATGCGTGGCATGAAGGTAATCAAAGTGCTAATGGTACTTTGAAGCTAACAGGTCTTAAAAAGCCAACTCCAGGTGATTTATACGACATTTTAGGTAATGCTCAAGAAATGGTTTTAGAGCCATTTAAAGCTGTAAGAACCGGTCGTCTTTTAGGTCAAAGTGGTGGCTTGTGCGTTCGTGGCGGTGGCTTTCGTACGAATAAAGATGCCTTAACCACAGCTGATAGAACTGAAAAACCTTTATTTGTAAAAGGTAAAGAGAATAAGGCAGGCGACATTGGTGCAAGATTAGTTTTAGGAGTTAGTGTTGCTCCTTCAAAAGCTGATTTAAAGAGCATCAATGAAGAAGTTAAAAAATTAGGTGATGTACCTGATGATGAAAATGTACAGAATGCATTAAAAACTGCTACAGCTAAAATTAATGAAATTAGTTTAAAGAATCAAAAAGAGCAAGAACAGCTTAATGCTGAAAAGGATAAGTTACTTAGCAAAAATAAAGATCTAAGTGAGGAAAAAGATAATCTTGAAGACTCACTTAAAAAATCTAAGGAAATTAACCAAGATTTAGTTGGTCTTAATGAAAAGTTATCAAAGTCTAATGATGATTTAAACAAGCAACTAACTTCGCTTAAAGGAGAAGTTGAGAAAGCTAATGATGAGCGTACTCAAATGCGTAATGTTGCTGTAACTTCTAATATTCGCTTAGGTGGATTCTTATGTAAGAGTATTGCAGATGAGTCCTTTGCTTTAGGTATATTAGAAAAAACAATAAAAGTCTTTAAAGAAGATTGTGAAGAGAATAAATCTAAATGCGTTGTTTACAAAGAGAAAGTTAAAAATTTAGATTCTCATAAATTAGCTTTGAGAAATATCGCTACTTATTATGGAGATACTATTTCTAACGCTAATTCAAATTACACAGAGCGCGAATTTAAGGATCAGACTAAAGAAGCAAAATTAGCCTTTGGTTCTAAAAATAATTTTTCTGATTATATCGATTTATATTTAAATCACCTAAAAGCATACAAAAAAGGTACAAGAGATTTAAATAAAAATATAGCTCAATGGAAGAGTGATTGCACCTCTATTTCAATTAAGTTAAATCAGAAAAAAACTAAGTAATCAAGAATAGGACAAGATTTAATGTTAAGAATTTTTCGAGCTAAGACTAGTGAATTAGATAGTCGAGTAATTAAATTTATTCCTTTATATGATGCTTTTTATAAAGAAATTTATGAAAACCTTGGTGAAGGTTATGCAAATATAATTGCAAAACCAGTTTTAGATGGTGAGTATGTAAATTTCTATACTAATCGCTCAGGTGAAATCGGTAATTTTGATAAAAACTTTTTATCAGAGTCTGTTTTTAACTCATTAAACGACAATTTAACTAATTCAAAAGTTAAGATCTTAAATTATTTAAAAGCAGCTACACCTTTAAAAAACAGTTCATTAGAGCCAATCAGATCTGATTTAATTTATATTGTAAGTAATCTTGATAAAGAGTTTGTTTTACAAAAATCTAATGTTGTAACTTGCCCATATAAGTTAAATAAACCTTTTGTTGATCCAACTATAGTTACTGCAACTGCAGCTACAGCAGGAGCAGCTACTACCGCAGCAGTAGTTCATAAAAGAGGTTGTTTAATTCCTTTTTTACTTTTATTACTGCTTTTATTAGGCCTTTTATTCTTACTGTGGTGGTTCCTCTTAAGACCATGGCCAATGTCTGGTCGTTGGTGTGAAGGCATAGACAGAGCTTTTAATACTCACATTTGTGAATTAAAAGTTGATCCTAATGCAAATCAACAAGTAGAACCTCCTGTTCAAGAAAAAGTAGTTGATCCTATAGATGATGAACTTGCTAAGAAACAGGCTTTAGAAGCCAAAGCAGAAGAAGATAGATTAAAAGCAGAGGCTGAAGCAAAGGCTAAAGCAGAAGAGGAGAGATTAAAAGCAGAGGCTGAAGCTAAGGCTAAAGCAGAAGAGGAGAGATTAAAAGCAGAGGCTGAAGCTAAGGCTAAAGCAGATGCTGAAAAAGCTAAAGCAGAAGCTGCAGCTAAGGCAAAAGCAGAGGCCGATGCTAAAGCCAAGGCAGAGGCAAAAGCTAAAGCAGATGCCGAAGCTAAGAAAAAAGCAGCTAATAAAGTTCCAAAGTGCAAAACATTAAAAGAGCAAGGTAAGATGCCTGAGATGGCAATTGCTTTTGATGGCTCAGAATCGATGATGATTGATTTTGGTAATACTACAAGATTGATTGCAGCTAAAAATGCTGCTAAAAAGTTAATCCAAAGAACAGATAAAAATGTGCCAATTGGATTAATTGAGATCAACGGTTGTCCTCAAGCAAAAGACAGAGGTTTCTTTAGTCCTATTCAAAGACCTGCTTTAATTGAGGCAATCAATCGCATTGATCCATACCGTTATGACAGTAAGACACCTTTAATTGATGGTTTAAATAAGCTTGCAAGTATGCTTGATGGCGTAAATTCAGAGGCTGTGGGTATTTTAATTAGCGATGGCGAGGATACCTGTCCATTTACCAATGGTGTTGATCCTTGCTTTGTAGCTCAAAGAATTCATGCACAAAAGCCTAAGCTTAAAATTCATACCATCTTAATTGGTGATTCAATTGATTCTGCTTCTTGCATTGCGCATATCACAGGCGGTAAGGTCTTTAAGCCAGGGGACGAAGTGCAAATTGAGAATGAATTAAAGCAAGCTGGTGAACAACTTAAAAAAGTTTGTGAAGAATAATAGAAAGTTAATAATATAAGCTAGATTTGATCACAAGCCTGGCTTATAAATTAAACAATATAGAATTAGTCCAAGGGGACTTTATGGCAAGCAAGTTATTAAATAGTGGCGATTTACGCAATTATCAAGCAATTGGTGAAGATGGTGTTTTAGTTTACCAAAGAGCTGATGCCTTTGTTGCATCAGTTGAGAATTCACCTCTTTTAGGAACTAAGTATGCTCAGATGTTGGCAAAACCACGTTTTTCTGAGGATGGCAAGAAAGCAGATTGGTACATTCCATTTGATTCTGAAAACGAAGATTATGACGTTGTTTCATGGAATGCTGCAAGTCCTGAGGAAAAGGCTAAATGCTATGATATTTTAAGTGAGGCTCAAAATAAGTTCTATCTTTTTGGAAAAAATCTTGAGGCCCGCGCAATTACCTCAACTGACAAACTTTATGCTCATTTTTTAACAGGTGATAAAGACGCTAAAACTACTAACCCTGCCATTCATTTTCCTGATGATACCTGCATTTATATTGTAAATGGTCGCCCTGTAATAACCTTCTGGGGATTTTTAAATCGTGGCGATTCTTTAAAAGGCGCACCTTTAGATAAGTTAACAAGACCTGTGATTGCAACAGCTGCTACAGCTGGAGCTGTAGGTGGTGCAGGCGCAGTTGGTGCTGGAACTGCTGGTGCTGCAGCAGCGGTTGCAGGCGGGCATCGTTGCTGTAAGTGGTTGTTATGGCTATTACCACTTCTATTATTGTTACTACTTTTGTTGTACCTATTATGGTGGTATTTCTTTGCTCGTGGTCTTCCTTTATTTAAGGTATTCCCAGGCTTTGATTTAAAACCTGCCTTTAGTATTGGTGCCCCAATTCCTGATATTAAATTAAAAGGAGTTGATGTAGATTTACCTAAAGTTGTTTTGCAAGGGGATAATACTACTGTAGTAAGAGATCCTATAGGCGTGGTTGTTCCTGATAATAATATTCCTGACAATAACGTTCCTGATGCATTACCAGAGGTTCCTCAAAGCTTAGATGATAATAATCAGAGCGCACCTGATGCTTTAGATCCAAATGTACCTGATCAATTAGATGACAATGCACCTGCTCCAGAACCACTTGATAACGAGCAGCCAAAAGCTTATGATCAAGGTGTTCCAAATACTGATGATAATCAAGCTTTAGATCCTAATGCTAACAATGCTAATGATGTACAAAATAACCAAGCTCCAAATGCTGTAGTACAGCCATCTCCTGTACCTGATTTTGACATCCCACAAGGAGCTGCTCAAAGCTTAACTAATGATGTCTTAAAACAAGGTGATATTTCAAAGTTAAATGGTACTTGGAAAGTACAATCTGGTATTGTGGATGTACAAACCAATCGTCCATTAAAACTTCAATATGAGTTCAAAGATGGTAAAGGCACCGCTACTATTACCCAAAAAGATGGTGTTAAGTGCACAGGTGGTGTAACTGGTGGTTTAAATAATGGTGCATTGCAAATTGGCGCTAACTCAACTGCTAAGTGCACTAATGGTGATGTTTATAATTTACCAAAGGTAGTATGTACAACAGGTGATGATGGCCAATCAAATTGTAGTGCCACCTATGGTGATAATACTCAAAGTAAACAAAAGCAATTCCAAATGTTATTACATAGATAACCTAAGAATTTATAAATTTGCTAGCACTTAGGTGCTAGCATAACAAGTTAAACAAACACTCTTATCAAAGAGGCAGGGATATGAAAATTATAAGAAGATCTTTTTTAGTTAGCTGTGTTGCTACTTTAATGACTACCCAAGTAGGTTGTGCTTCATCTCCAAGTAGCGGTGGTACTGAAGGTGTTGATTCAAGACTTACTGATACTAATGCTCAATTCTTCTCAAAGTCAGGTGCAGCAAGCTGTGTGGTTGGCTCTCTTTTAGGTGCTTTAACCGGTGTTCTAGCTTGTAAAGACAAGAAATTAGCATGCGCTGCAGCAGGTGCCGTTGTAGGCTGTGGTGCTGCAATGACTGCTAACTATGTTCTAGATGATATCAGATCAAAATATAAGAAAACTGAAGATCAGCTAGATGTCTTAAACTTAAGAGTACAAGGTGCGGTTACTAAGACAAATAAGATTGAAGATGACATGAACTCAGTTGTTGCCGATGATAAAGCTGAAGTTGCTAAGTTAAATGAAGAGTTCAAAGTAGGTACTAAGAGCAAGGAAGACTTGAAGGCAAAGCAAGAGAGTATGCAAAAGAATATTGCTTATCTTCAGGGAAACTTAAAAGGTGCTGAGGATTATTTAACCTCATATAAGACAGCACGTGATGAAATTAGTAAGAACGTTGATGCAGGCACTGATGAAAATCAGCAAAAGATTAAAGAGTTAGATGCCCAGATTGCAACTTTAGAAAACAAGATAACCGATCTAAAGAGTGCAATTGCAGATTACGCAAACTTATCTAATACTCTTGTTTATGATGATGTGGCTTCATAGTCTAACTTTAACTACAAGGCTTAATTTCTTTTAAGATTAAGAGAGTTTTTATGAAATTAAATAAGTTAATGGTGGTGCTTGCAACTTGCGTACTTACAGCTTGTGCAACTACCCCAGAAAAATGCGATCCATCAGGAGATCCTAGTTTTATCGATAAATTAAGCTGTATCTCAAGTGGAGCTTATTCAGAGCGCGTTGAGCAAAAGAAAAATGAAATCAAGCAACTGCGTGAAGAGCAAAAAGCTACTTTAGAGAGAATTACTGCAACAAGCATTGAAACTGATGCTTTAATTAAAGATAGAGCTAATGCTTTGCGAAAACTTGATAACCTAAATGATGAGTTAGCAGCTCTTGAAGCTGATTTAAGAGCAAAAAATGCTTTATCAGAGAGTTTAAAGCAAAAAATTGAGAATGCTAAAAACAGTGTTAATGGCGCACAAAACACCTCTGAGGATGCTTCTATCATTGAGAAAAAACGTAAGATTAAAGACTTACAAGATACTTTAGAAGAGCTTAAAGCTGCAATCTACTAAAGCTTAAAAGTTATAATTTTGTGTAAAGAAAGTCCAAGCTGTTAATTCATTGCTACTTGGGCTTTTTTTATTAAAACTTCCTTTAAAAAGCCCTGATCTTTCCTTTTTACCTTTAAAAAAATACATAATTTGATAGAATAGAGCCAAATTTTTTAACATAGATATCATTATGCAAGATTCAATTTTACGTAAATTAGAAGCTCTTGTAGAGCGCCATCAGGAAGTTGAGCAATTACTTAGCCAAGCTGATGTAATTGCTGATCAAGAAAAATTCCGTGAGTTAAACCGTGAATACTCACAGCTACAAGAGACTGTAGCTTTATTTAAAGAATACAACACTGCTGTTTCAGATTTAGCTGAAATGGAAGAAATGCTTAAAGGCGACGATGAAGAAATGGTTGCTATGGCTCAAGAAGAAATTGAGCCTACCCGTGAAAAGGTTGAGCATTTAGAGCATGAATTAAAACTATTATTACTACCTCACGATAAGCGTGATGATTGTAACTGCTTCTTAGAAATCCGTGCCGGTACCGGTGGTGATGAAGCTGCAATCTTCGCAGGTGACTTATTTAAAATGTACACCCACTATGTTGAAGCTAAAGGCTGGCAGATGGAAATCGTGTCTGAATCTGAAGGCGAAATGGGTGGCTATAAGGAAATCATCTGCAAGCTATCTGGTGAAGGTGCTTACGGTTATATGAAGTTTGAGTCAGGTGGTCACCGTGTACAGCGTGTTCCTGTAACTGAAACTCAAGGCCGTGTTCATACTTCAGCTTGTACTGTAATGGTATTACCTGAAATTCCACCTGCTGAGGCTCCTGTAATTAACCCAGCTGACTTACGTGTTGATACCTTCCGTGCATCAGGTGCCGGTGGTCAGCACATTAACAAGACCGATTCAGCTATTCGTATTACCCACTTACCAACCGGTTTAGTAGTTGAGTGCCAAGATCAGCGTTCACAGCATCAAAACCGTGCTCGTGCTATGGAAGTCCTATACTCTCGTTTAGCACAGATGGAAGAGGATAAGCGTAATGCTCAGGCCTCTGAGATGCGTCATAGCATTCTTGCATCAGGTGCTCGCTCTGATCGTATTAGAACCTATAACTACCCTCAAAGCAGAATTACCGATCACCGTATCAATCTAACTGTTTACCGTTTAGATGAGGTACTATCAGGTAACTTAGATCTAATCTTGAAACCTGTAATTGAGGAGTTCAAGGCAGAGCAGTTAGCTCAAATGGCCTCTCAAGGTGCGCTTTAATCAATGCAATTAAAGCAAGCTCTATTAAGCGCTAGGCAAAAGCTTAGCGCTTGTGGCATCGAGTCATCCTCTTTAGATGCCAAACTTATCCTATCTTTTGTAACCTCTTACACTAATATCCAGTTAATCTCTCACGACGATGAAGAGTTATATGAGGATGTCCTTACAAAGTACTTTTCTTTAATTGATAAAAGAGCAACTGGCTATCCTACAGCTTATATCTTAGGTTACAAAGACTTTTGGTCATTAACTTTGAAAGTCAATGAGTCTACCTTAATCCCACGCCCAGATACTGAGACTTTAGTGCAAGCAGCCCTTGATATCAATCCAAAAGGCAAAGTCTTAGATTTAGGTACAGGATCTGGTGCTATCATTCTTTCAATTAAGACAGAGCTTCAAGATAACATTGAAGCTTTTGCTTGTGACTACTCAAAAGATGCCTTAGAAGTAGCTCGAGAGAATGCCGATAAGTATCAACTTAAAGTAGATTTTAGGCACTCTAATTGGTTCTCTTCTTTTGAGAATATGAAGTTTTCTATGATTGTCTCGAATCCTCCTTATATTGAAGAGCATGATGAGAACTTATCTAAAACCTCACTGCCTTTTGAGCCAATTAACGCTCTAACCTCAGGTGTTGATGGGCTTGATGATATCAGAGTAATTGCCAAAGAGTCTTTAAAGCATTTAGAAGTAGGTGGCTCATTATTACTTGAGCATGGCTATAATCAAGGTCAGGCTGTAAGAGATATTCTTGAGAACCACGGTTTTAAAGATGTCAAAACCATTCAAGATCTTGAAAATCGCGATAGGGTAACTTTAGGTTTTTATAAAGGCTAAAATAATAACGGCGTTGACCTTCAATTATCCTAGGTAACGCCGTTATCTATGTGTTTGTTTGTTTGATTGTTGTTTGTTTAAAGATAAAAATCTATAGTGAGCATTATATAGATTTTTCACTTTCAAACTTTGATGTAGCTATAACTTTTTAGCCCAAAATAGATAAATTTGTCGATAGATCAATTGAATATACAACTAAATAGGAGTAATTATGAGTAGCAATCTTAATAGTCTTTCTTTTGATGAGTTAAAGGTTATTTTTCAAAAAGAGTACGATTTAAGCTCATATTATTGCCAATTAGTATCATTGCTCCTAAACAGCCTTGCTCACAATAATTTAAAGATAGATGAAACTCTTCTTGATAACTTCAAAGCAATGCTTAAGCAAAGTGTAGATTACTTAGATCCAAAGGTAAAGCTTCAAAAAAAGCTAATTGATTTACTTAAAAAGCACGAAATCTCCATCGATGACTCCACTTTATTAGTCTTTAACTTAGCAATTAAATTAGGACTATTACAAGGTGTTGCGCTTACAGCAGGCAATGTTTTTACACATAGGCAGGTAAGTTTAAGCTTTGATAAGGATATTAGTTCTAAAGTATCACCTAAAGGTCTTATCTTTGTAGAGCGCTTTTTAAAAGCCTTTTCATCTAAGAAATTCACCGAGGCGCAAAAAGATCATATTTACAGTGAAATCTTAGTAAATGAGCTTTAAATTCATGCCTTTTAAACATAAATTATAAAAAAGTCACATTTGATTACATTTTTGACAACTATACATTTTTAACCTTAGTGCCTATAATTGCTGCCGTTAATTAGAGCAAACATGTGCTAAATTAACTGTTTGATTGTTTGTTTAAAAGTAAGATTCAAGTTTCAGTACCAGTTTTTGTTGTTTGTTTAGGTACTGTAATAAGTGATCTTAATTGAGGTTAAAGATGAAATCTAAGTTTGCATTATCTATTCTTGCAATTATCTTCTCAGCTACTGCTCTAGTAGGTTGTGGTGATAAGGAAGTTAAGTCAGAGGCTCAAGCAACTGAGACTCAGACAAATGAAGCTGCTCCTGCTAAGGAAGAGTCAAAGGTTGAAGAGACTGCTAAGACTGCTGATGAAGTTCCAGCTGAGTACCAAGATTTTGTTAAATCATGCGACAATAACGACGCTGATTCATGCCGTACTTTAGGTAACATCTACAAGTTTGGTAGCGATACTTTAAAGGCTGACAAAGAAAAGGCTAAGAGCTACTACCAAAAAGCTTGTGATATCAACAAAGATTACTGCGCTGCTTTAAAGTATCTTTAATTAAAAAGCATCTTTAGTCAAAAGCTAAAGTTCTCTCAAGACTTAAAATAATAAGTTTTTAAAAGCTCAATTTAGATTTACTAAGTTGAGCTTTTGTCTATCTAGGCTCTCTTTCGTGAGAGTGCCCACTGTTTGAAAATAAATATTTCATTACAATAAGTCTTTTGAATGCAAGGTTTGGTTGAAAACAATTTCTTCAATCAATGCCACCATTTAATGCAAATTGTTTTATCTTTTGGTACTGATGTCTTTTTGCATTACAATGCGCAGTGTATTTAATAATTACAAAAAAAAGGTTTTTATGAACGATTTGAATCAAAACAATGTAGAGCAGGTAAGTAACGCACAAAAAGCTTTAGAGTACGTGCAATACCTACAAAAGATGTTTCATGGCAATGTGAACTTTTGCTGTATCTACTGTACCTTACTTGCAAACTTTTTAATTAGCCTTGAGCAAGGTGTCATTAAGAAGGATAAGCATGTAGTTGATAGCTTAAAAGATTTAGTTAAAAAGTACTTTGTGCAAACTCAACAAGCAACTAATGGCGCTTTAGGCGTAGTTGATCAAAAGTTAATTGATAGCTCTGCTTATTTAGTACTACAGCTAGCTGTTGAAGGTTTTATGCTTGAAGGTGTTCAGATCAGATTTTTAAATATCTTCAATGATCTTCCTAAGAATTTAAACATCACAGTTAAAGCTTCAAAATTAGGTGTAAGTGAGTATGGCCGCCACTTTATCTCTGATTATGCTGAAGTTCTACAACCACTAGACAGCGATCCACAGGTTGATTATCAAAAGAAACAGCAAAAGATGGTAGATTTAATTGGTGATGTAATTAAAGTCTTAGTACAAGTTCATGACAATCGTCATTTAAAGACCAAAGCAATGGGACTTGCCAACCAACGCAGTATCTTTGGTTAAAGCAAGTTCTAACTTCATATTAAGGATTAAAAATGGCTAAAATTAGCGAAAAGGAAATTAAACTACGTAAGGCTCGTAAAGCTGTAGCAGAGGCTACACCTTTAAGCTGTGCTCAAAGTTTATTAGATAATCTAAGAACTAACTTTGCATTAAGTGTTAACTTAGGTTTATCTGTAGCTGAGCTTTTAAACTTCATTAAAGATAATAAAGCCCCAAAGGATAATACTTTCTCTAACTTTGTCGCAGCTTTATGTGATGATAGACAACACTTAGTTCACAAGCTATTTCCTGATGCAACACCTAAGCCATTTTCTGTAGCAAGCTTAGTTATTGGCGTATTACAGCTAGTTGACAATGCTCATTTAGTTGAAGGTGTGTCAGCAAAGCTCGTACCTGTACTTGTAAATGACAAGATCACTATCGATATTAAAACCGATCCTGCTAATGTTAAGGTAACAGAGCAAGGTTTAGAGTTTATTGAAGAAGCAAAGGGCGCAAGCTCGGTATTTTCAAATCCTCAAAACTATGGCTTAACCTTTGCTCGTCTTGCAGTATCTACTGTTGAGAAGATCATCTCTGAGCTAGAAACAGCTAAGTAATTTAAAACTTAAAGAGTCTTACCTCTAAATAAAGCTTTAGGTCATCAAAGTGGCTTAAGGCTTTAATTGTAATTAAGACTTTAGCAAAGTATAATTGCCTCCTAAAAGGTGAGGAATAGCATGCTAAAAGATAAGAAAACTCCTGAAAAATTTGATGAGTATGAATGTGCTTTACAATTACGTGAGGTCTTAGAAAAATCAAATCTTTCACCAATCATGACTATGGTCATGTATGAGTTTTTAGCTGATGTTAAAAACAATGCTATTCCTAAAGATACCTCTATCTACGAATACATTGAAAATCTCTTTGTTGAGAGAATTAAAGCTAATGTCATTGATAATAAACCAAATACCTCAATTATCGCTAAGGCTAAAGCTTATTTAATTCTCTTAATTGAGCTTGCTTGCCACGCTGAGCTTTTAACCGGTCTTTTTGTAGAATTACAGCCTTTAAAACAAAAAGGTGAGTGTAAGTTTAACGTACAGCTTAAGCAAAAGGATTTTGGTATCTCCGCAAGTGGCATTAACTTTTTGAAAAAAGTTGAAGATATTCGTGATAATCACTTAACAGGTGATAACTTAATTGCAAGATTAAGTGCAATTACCTTAGAAGAGGCTGATAAGATTATTTTGCGCTATAAGGCTGACGATCCATTTGATGAAGGGGATGTCATCGTCGTAGGTGGAGTACAGGCCTAAGAGCAAATATAATAGCAAATAGGCCTATGTCTTATTAGTTTTCTTGTTTCTTTTTAAATAAGCTCTTAATCTTATCTAAAGCTTTTTGATAATCGTAGTATTGAACTACTGCCTCATCACCAAACTTGTTAGCACCAACTGTTCCTTTAAAGCACATAAATACAAGATAAGCTACAGTAATTGCTGCTAGTACTAAACCTAAGAATAGGCAAATTAAGATTAGAACAACGCTGTTTGCCTGTACGTAGTTTGAGTAATAAGAAGCTATTGCGTAAACCATTACAATGATAAAAACAAAGCCTATAAGAACCATTGCAAGTGCGTACCACAAGTACCAAAGTCCTGATCTATTTAAATCGTGTAGACGACGTACATTGATAGCAATACCAGGGACGATTAAGAAGATGCTATAGGCAAATTGCACAATGCCTAAAATATAAATTACTAAGGTGAAAATTAAGCCTAGTACGGGAATTGCAGAGAGTGCGCCTAAAATTAGGCCTAAGATACTAAAAGCAATCTGAATTAAAAAGATTGCCAGCATGCTATACCAATATTGAGTACGGTTAGCACGACCTTCAAAGTTTTTAAAGTTGTTGATATACTCGTATAAGAAGATCAAAAAGATCTTGTAAAAGCCATTCATAAATTTTCCTTGTAAAAAGTAGTTTTATTAAATTAAAGGCCAGCTTTAGGGAGCTGGCCTGTGTATAGTTTATTATAATAGCGCAAAAATTAACAACTAATTTTGGCCATCTGAGTCCTTATCAAAAGAAACAGACATTTCGATAATTTGAGTGTTGCCTTTTTTAGCAACGTTTAACTCTACATCCTGCTCAGAATCAACATGGATGTACTTTTTAATTACCTCTAAGATCTCCTGACGTAGCTTTGGCATGTAATCAGGAGCTTCACGACCTGCTCTATCATTGATAAGCACTAAATGTAAACGCTCTTTTGCAGACTCTGCTGAGGTTTGTGCTTTATCTTTAAAGATAGCATCAGAGATTGCTTTTAAAAATGACATACAAACTCCTTAGATTATTTACCAAAGATCTTCTTTAGTAAGCCTTTCTTCTCGGTAGTAAAGCGTAGAGGAACTTCATTACCTAATAAACGCTCTACAGCATCTTCGTAAGCTTGGCCTGCTTCAGATGACTTATCTAAAATTACAGGGTTACCAGCATTTGATGCATTTAATACATCAGGTGACTCTGGAATTACGCCAAGTAGAGGAATAGTTAATAAGTCTTGAACATCCTCAACTGATAGCATAGCGCCTTTCTTAACACGTAATGGAACATAACGGGTTAATAGAAGTTTTGCTGATACTGGCTCTTCGTTGATCTCTGCACGACGTGATTTAGCATTTAGAATACCGATGATTCTATCTGAGTCACGTACTGATGAAACCTCTGGGTTGGTGGTGATAATTGCTTCATCTGCAAAGTATAAAGCCATTAAAGCACCAGTTTCGATACCAGCTGGGCTATCGCAAATTACATACTCAAAGTTCATTGAGTCTAGCTCACGGAATACCTTCTCAACACCAGTGTAGGTTAGAGCATCTTTGTCTTTAGTCTGAGATGCTGGAAGTACATATAGGTTGTCAACGTGACGATCTTTAATTAAAGCCTGGTTTAACTTAGCATCACCTTGAATTACGTTGATGAAGTCATATACAACGCGACGCTCACAGCCCATGATTAAATCAAGGTTACGTAGACCAACATCGAAGTCGATAACTGCAGTCTTGTAGCCTTTCTGTGCAATACCAGTTGCAATAGCAGCTGATGAGGTGGTCTTACCCACACCGCCTTTACCAGAGGTTACAACGATAACCTTAAGATTCTTAAATGGCTCTTTGCTTACGCCATTCTCATCAACGTTATCATCTTTTTTCTCTTCAGTCTTTTCTTCAGCTACTTCAGCTTTAGTTTCTTCTTTAACTTCAGCTTTAGCCTCAGTTGCAGCCTCAGCCTCTACAGTTTCAGTTTCTTTTTTCTCTTCTGCTGTAGCTTTAACTTCTTCGTCTTTAGTCTTTAACTCTTGTTCTGACATTTTCCTTCTTTTCCTTGTTAGAACTTATTTGAAAAATCGGTGTTACTTATGTAACTTAAAAATCTTAATAATTGTGCAGTGGAGTGTAGTTTAAGCTGCGTCCTTGTAAGGTCACTTTAACTTGTCCATGTCTGCCATAAATTGTGGTAAGTGCTAAATTGTTATCCATATCTTCAGCAGTTTGGTATTGACCAGCTATGGCTACTAAAGTTGGAGAAAACTCTCCTGCGATATAGATAAACGCATCTTTAAAGCCTTCGGTATCTTTATCTTTAGGAGATCCTGCGTAAACCTCGCCTGACATATCACCAAACACTAAGATATTGTGTGATGCGATAATTCTGGCCATAGGGGAGACGTTACCAAAGATAATAACTGAGGTATCAGGGGCTTGAATGATCTCACCACCGCGAACATGTCGGTTTAAGACCATCACAGGCTCACTTACTTTAACCTCATATGGTACTTTGACCTCAAAAGGCTCTTTGATATGCACAGGAACTTGAACTTCTACAGTTTTAGTAATTACTCTTGGCTTGAAATTCTCTTCACGGATACGGGCAAACTTAGTTGAGTTTACAACTGGAATATCCATTAAAGCTAAGGTCTTAACTCGCTCTTCAGTATGAGCTCCAGATACGCCAATTAAAAATAGGCCATATTTGCGACATATTGCTTGTAGACCTTTAAAGTCTAGATTATTGAGGTAATTGACTTTAGAGACGTCAATGACAAGAGGGGAGTTCTCGTAGGCTTCAATGTTAGGAGCTATTTTCTTATCTAAAAGATCTTGTAACTCTTCAACCGTTCCTGTAGGTAAAAATACAGTATTAAAAGAGTAGCCAGTACGGCTAATGCTAGCAACTTCAGTTGCTTGATTAGTATTTGTCTGCATACTCATGTAAAAACCTGTATTAAAATTTAGCTAAACTCTAGATAACCCTTAATTTTACCATAGATATCAAATAATTTGTGCAGTTTGCGCACAGTTGTGATGTAAATTAAAACGAACAGTCAAATTCCGCTATAATGTAGTGAAAATTAAAGGAGTCCATCATGGCAGAAAGATTAGTATTTGTGTACAAAAGTCGCAACAAACAAGGCCGCTATTTATATTTAAAAGAAAAGGATGTGTTCTCACATATTCCTGCAGGTCTTTTAGATGCTTTTGGTACTCCTGAATTTGTCATGATGTTTGCTTTATCTAAGCACAAAACTTTACCTAAAGTTAAGGTTGAAGATTTAGAAGAGGCTTTAGCTACTAAAGGTTATTTCTTGCGTATTGATATTGATGATGTTGAAGAGAATTTAATCAATCTTGAGCGTAAGTACAAAGGCTTAGAGCCTTTATCTAAAGATGAGCTCACTAGCCTATTTAAGTAGAGCACAAACTAAAAAGCCTAGCGTTAAAACTAGGCTTTGTTCTTTTTAAATTGCAGCTATTCTTCGTTCATCTTGCAAGCTTTATCATAGCCTAATTGACATGCTCTTTGAACTAAGTTTTTAGCTTGAGTTGAGTTTTGCTTTACGCCGTAGCCATGAGCATAGTTATTAGCTAGTAAGGTACAAGCTAAGCCATCTTTAAGATCACAAGCCTTTTGATAATAGAAGTTTGCTTTTTCTAGATCTTTTTCAAAGCCTAAACCTAGGAAATAATTTGAGCCTAGTGCACCACAACCATTACCTTCACGTAACTCACAAGCTTTTGCAAAGTACTCATTAGCCTTGTTATAGTCTTGCTCAGTGCCTTTTGCATTAGCATAGTTTACAGCTAGGTTAAAGCAACCTGCGCCATACTCAAGATCACAAGATTTTAAGCTTAGCTCATTAGATTTAGCATAATCCTGAGCTACACCATAACCTTTTTCATAGAAGTAGCTTAAATCATAGCAACTTCTAGACTCACCTAAGTCGCAAGCTTTTTGATAATAGGTGGTAGCTTTAGCAAAATCCACATCAGTACTGATACCATCTTGATATACGTAAGCAAGTAAGTCGCAAGCATCAGCTGTCTTTAAGTCACATGACTTTTCTATAAGTTTTTTAGCTTTTTCTAAATCTTTTTCTACATAGTAGCCGTGGAAATAGGTTAGACCTAAGTTAAAGCAACCGTCACCATCTTTTAGAGCACATGACTCTTGCCAATACTTTAAGATGTGGGCTTTGTCTTGATCAGTGAAAGTCTCTGAGTATTTCTCTTTTAATGCTCCCATTAGATCATCGTATAACAGAGGAATTGAAGTGATGGTGTTAGGATTTTCAAGAGTACTGATAACCACGTCGACAAAGGCATTGCCATCAATTTCAATGTGAGCTGCACCAGTTCTAAAGCCAAGCTTTAGATCATTACACTCAGTTTCATCGAAAACACAAACTTTTTTTGCATATTCAATAAAGCAGTTTTGATCGTCGGTTGCCTCACACTGTTTTTTAATGTCTTCACAAGCTTGTGGATTATCGCTTGTGCACTTTGAATAATCGATGTTTGCTGCAAAAGTAGTTGAGATCGCCAAGCATGAGAGCGTAAGTGAGAGAACACTCTTTAACATAGGAAATTCCTTTAAGTTGGTTTTTGTAATAATTATTGATTTTTCTTTGTATGATTTCATACAAATACTCTTAAAGTATAAAATATTTTGCAACGTTAAAAATGCTTGTAAGTCACAAGTTAGAAGAGAAATTGGCATTTTTACCTAATTTTGTATAGTTAAATGCCAATTTTGAAGAAAAGACGGGAGTTGTTTAGAAGCTAGAAAACGTAAGGATTGTTTTCTTTTTCTTCACCTATGGTGGTATCAGGTCCGTGACCGCAGAGTACTTGAGTATTCTCTGGAAGCACAAAAAGCTTGTTTTTAATTGAGTCTACTAAGTCCTCTGATGAGCCACCTGGAAAATCAGTACGACCAACAGAACCATTAAATAAGGTGTCCCCAGTTAAAAGTAGTTTTTCTGTCTCACAGTAATAGCAAACTCCGCCAGGGGTGTGACCTGGTGTTGTAATTACCTTTAAGTCAAAGCCATCCATTGCATGAACTATCTCACCATCTTTTACATAGTGAGTATCAAAGATAGGTGCCTTTTTAAGACCAAAGGCAGTTGCTTGTCTATCTAAGTGTAAGAGCATTTCACTGTCTTCAATAGCGCTACCATAAATTGGTGCTTTTGATAACTCGTGAAGTTTACCTACTCCTCCTACATGATCTAAATGCATGTGGGTAATTAAAATGGACTTTAATGAAAATCCAGCATCTTTGATGGCATTGTAGATATCTTCTCCTCTGTCACCTGGATCTGATACCACACACTCACGGGTTTGTGGATTTACAAACAAACGACAGTTTTGCTGGAATGGAGTTACTACAATTACTTGATAGGAAATCATACAAACTCCTACATCACAATAATATCTAAACCTTTTAGATAGAAGGTCTCAGGGCAAGGTAGTGATACGATATGATCCTCATCTTGACGTAAAGTACCAACCACGCGACCACTTACTTTAGCATCTAGGGCAGCATCTGCGACAATCTTTTGGAATAAGGCAGGATCAACTAAGCCAGAGCAAGAGAAGGTAAGTAAATGACCACCTTTTTTAACTAGCATTAAACCTAAGCGGTTAATGTCTTGATAGCCACGGCAAGCTTTTTTAAGGTTAGCTGCACTTTCGGCAAACTTTGGAGGGTCAAGAATAACTAAATCGTACTTAACGCCTTTTTCAACTTGCTCACGAAGATAAGCAAATACATCCTTTTTTAGGAACTTGCAACGACCAGGATCGAGGTGATTAAAGGCAACACCAGTTTTGGCTGCCTGCAAGGCATGCTCTGATACATCAACGTTTTCAATTGATTTAGCACCACCTTTTAGAGCCCATAAACCAAAGCCACCAGTGTAGCTAAAGCAATTTAAGACACTAGCACCTTTTGCAAGTGAGCCTGCCTTAATACGACTTAATCTTTGATCAAGGTAAGCACCGGTCTTATGACCATTTTTAATATCTACAGGTACGAAGACTTGACCTTCTTCTTTTACATAAAGAGTATCTTCAGGCTCTTTACCTAAAACCACACCTTTACGCTCTTTTAAACCTTCTTTTAAGCGTGATTTGGTATCTGATCTTTCATAAATAGAGCAATCTGGGTATACCTCATGTAGGGTATTAACGATAGTATCTTTAAAGCGCTCCATGCCACAGCTTGAAATTGAAATTACTAAATACTCGTTGTATTTATCAACAATTAAGCCTGGAAGTAAGTCACCTTCAGAGGAGATTAAGCGTACACCGTCGTTGCCACGCTCAAATACTCTTTGTCGAAGTGAGATTGCATCTTTAACACGACTTGCAATTAAGTTTTCGTCAACTAAAACATTTTCGTCAAAAGATAGAGCACGCACTCTAATTTGAGATTTTGGACTATATAAACCGTAAGCTAAAAAGTTGTTGTTAACATCAACTAGTTTTACGCTCTCTCCCATCTTGATGTCATCACTTGCTTCTTTAATAGCCTTAGAGAAGACCCAAGGGTGTTGACGATGAAGAGACTTATCACGACCTTCGTTTAGAATTACGGTTTTAATTTTGTCCATTGTTATCTCGCTATGTGTTGTAAATTGAGGCTATTCTAACACAGAGCAAGAGGGGAATTAGAATGAATAGTAACTGTCTTTTTCTAGCTCTTCTAAAGGTATGCCTTCTCTTAAGGTTTTTACAAAAGTATCCATTTGAGAAACAAATGAAAGTCTATCTTCAACATATCCACAGCATGAACCATGCTTATGTTTTATGAATATATTTCTTTCCATTTGCTCCGCCCAATATGTAAGATCCTCAATGATATTAGTCTGAAGTAAGATATCCTTACAGTCATTATTTTTAAGGTAATTTAGCATTAAAAGAGGAATATAAAGATCTTCAACGTCAGAGCCTTCTGACTGTAACCTCATTTTTAGAGTTCCTCTAAAAGCAATTAAAACTCTATCTTCTTCGCTATGACCTTCATCTTCAATAAACTCATAGGCCTCTTGATAGGCAACTTCATCAAGGTGAGGCATTAATTTTTGCATTTGCTCAGGAGTGAATGTAACAAGAGGCTCTAATGCATCCTCATCAAAAACGTGATCGATAATTTCATAGGCGTCCCTTAAAAATAATTTAGGGCGATTATAGAAATTTTGGGCAAAGTAATCGATCATTTTTATAAAAAGCTCTCTAAGCTTTTTACTGCCATAATTGTCTTTTTTAGTAAATTCTCCAATTGATGGTATATTGACTACTTCACCGTTTAGAATGCACGAACTGAAAAGTCGTTTTACTCTCATTCTCTTTTGTTCAAACATTTGAAAGACAAAATCGTCGTAAGAGCTATCTTCATCTTTGATGATGGTATTGTGTATAAAATCTTTTGTCTTAGCCATTTGTTTCTCTTTGTTAATATACCCAAGATCTTAGTATCTTGTTGAATTAAAACACTTTTTTTACAAAGTGTGATCTGCTCTTTAAATTTAAGAAATATTAAATGGCTTAAGAAAGCGATTTGTGCTCATTAATCATAACGTGATTTGGCTTAGGTAAAGGAAGAATTTGTACAGAATTTTGGACTTTTGTTAATCAATACCTAGTAATGTACAGGAATAAACAAAAAGGGATTTCTTTTATAAAATTGTAATAACCACAAAACAACATTAAAAGGAAATCCCATGTCAGAAATTCTAACAAAAATCATCCCTTCAAATCCAGCTCATAAGTCTCCATTTGCTGTAATAAGTCACGAAAGTATTCATGATCATGTTATAGCAGCAGGAATGATGGA
>Ga0256405_10002442_pt1 | contig 42760 bp, 46 predicted proteins | sample RumenRJG_02DNA_FD_189096 | JGI IMG/M metagenome (GOLD analysis project Ga0256405, IMG submission 189096) | Bovine rumen microbial communities from Lethbridge, Alberta, Canada - RJG_02 | ecosystem: Host-associated > Mammals > Digestive system > Stomach > Rumen | place: Canada: Alberta... | reverse complement strand
AGCGTGATCCGCGCAGCGGAAAGACGGTTACCGGAGGTATCGTAAGCTGCAAGGATTCCAGCTGGCTGTTAAGCTGGACGATCAACCGTCAGGGACAGTTCAAGGAGCAGGACAAAGACAAAGTCTGTGTATGGGTATACGGTCTGTTTACCGATGTGCCGGGTGATTTTATCAAGAAGCCAATGAAAGAGTGTACCGGTAAAGAGATTACAGAAGAGTGGCTGTACCATCTGGGTGTGCCGGAAGACCAGATTGAGGATCTTGCAGAGCACAGTGCTGTCTGCGTACCGACCATGATGCCGTATATCACAGCATTTTTCATGCCAAGAACAAAGGGAGACCGCCCGGATGTCATTCCGGATGGCTGTGTCAACTTTGCATTCCTCGGACAGTTTACCGAGACGCCGAGAGATACCGTATTTACAACCGAGTATTCCGTGCGTACCGCAATGGAAGCGGTCTACGGACTGCTCGGTGTGGACCGCGGCGTGCCGGAAGTATGGGGAAGCGTCTACGATGTGCGTGAACTGTTAGACAGCAGCGTGAAGCTGATGGATGGCAAGTCCCCGCTGCAGATGAACCTTGGACTGCTCAATGTGATCAAGAAACCGCTTCTTGGTAAGATCAAGGGAACCGTGATCGAGAAGCTGTTACGGGATCATGATGTGCTGCGGGATGGCATGATTTAAAAAGATTTTATAAAGGGAAAAACGTCTGAGAATTTTGCATAAAACAAATCCTCAGACGTTTTTGATTACTGATGAGTCGGACTGATTACAGAAAATTTCTGGATCAAGGAAATTTTCCTGTTTGGCAACAGACTGCAGGATCTCCATATTCTGCAGAGAAGCCAGTTGCTGATAGGTGCGGATGGCACGGTTTAAGTTTTCTAAAGTAAGTTCCGGCTTTTCTTTTTTATTTTTTCCCATAGGTAATAATCTCCGTTTCAATCTGGAGATATTTTCGTATGAAGTTGTGCCTATTTGATGAAAATTGCGGGGAGGACACAAAAAGTTCACGAATCGACAGAAAATCAGATGTTACATGGAAGCCTGAAACCGGAATTCCCCATGATCTGCAAAGAATCCATAGACACCATGGTATTTTTCGACAACAGAGATCATGCTCTGTACGCCGATGCCGTGGTTGACGGAACGGGATATCGGAATATCATCTGCAAAAACGACAGGCTGTTCATAGCTGTTTTTTATCTGGATACATAACTGTGCATTTTTCTCATATACCTTAAGTGCAATATAGCGTTGGGACTGTGGGTTCATTCTCTGGCAGGCATGGAGTGCATTTTCAAGTGCATTGGCAAATAAACTGCACAGATCTGTAATCTGAAAGCGGGAAAATTCGGTCGCAGTAATGGAAATCTGCATCGGAATGTGGTTTGCGGCAGCCTGATTGGCATAGGAGGACACAATCAGGTTGACCGATTCGTTGACACAGTAGCGGATGACGGAACTGTGTTCAAGGCTTGTACAGATTTCGCGGATGTAAGAAGCCGCTTCTTTTGGGTTATTCTGATCCAGACAACTCTGGATGAAATTCATATGATGCCGCAGGTCATGCCTGTAAATGGCTGCCTGCTGCTGGAAAGCGGAAAGCTGGGAAATTTCTTTCTGTGCCTGTGTGGCAGCTGTAGTAAGCAGAATATTTTCCCGTTCTGCCTTATTTTTTTCACTTGAAAATTTAAGCGAGAGAACAGACAGAATAAAAAAGGATACGACAAGAAAACTGTCCATAAAGTCAATAACGACTGCACCGCCCGTGTAGAGCAGATCCGTGTAGACAGTAAACGTGTATTCCAGGACATAGTATACCAGCGGAAGCAGGAAAAACAAAAGCAGTGTCGTGCGGCTTTCATATTTCAGCCGGATGATATACGGTGAGACAAACCGGATCACAAGAACAAGAAGCGGAATGGTAATAATGATGGAGGCAATGTTCGATACAACGGGATTTCTGTCAAAAAAGAAAGCAACAAAGGTGCCAAACCATTTGCGTGGCGTGCACAGCAGATATGCAGACAAAACGGAGATGACAGAGATTGACAGATTCCGGTGAAACCGCAGGAAAATTAAGAGAATCAAAGGAAGGTGGATCAGAAACGGATAGCATTTGTAAAGCACCGACTCCCCCATGATCAGATAAAAAAGAAGCTGGGCAATGCCAAAGAAAAAAAGCGTCAGGACATAGACACGCTTATGATCGCAAAAACCGATGTCGGCAAAATACAGTGCCGCCACGATGCCGAAAAATAATACAAAAGCATAATTAACTAAAGAAAAAACGGATGAAAGTTCAGGCATAATCATTCCTCCATCTGAAAAGCGAGATAATGTTTTTTAATATCGGCAACCCTGCGCTGTGCAAGCGGAACGTTTGTGCCGTTGTGAAGACACATATCCATTGTGCCGATTGAGCGGATATAGTTCATATTTACAAGGAACGAGCGGTGCACCTGAATAAATTCCCGGTGTTGCAGAAGGCTGTCGCATACGGACGAGAACAGTTCTGTGCAGACGATCTGTTCCCTTCCACTCGTGTAGTAGATAACTTTGCGGTTCTGGGCTTCTACATAGATCAGTTCGGACAGGGGAATTTTATGTACGCCAATCCGGCTTTTTAGTACAAGAAAATGCCCCTGTTCCTGTGTTTTTACCTGTAGGATGTCATCCATGGCAGCAAAGAAAGCGTCGGAGGATACCGGCTTCATCAGATAATTGGTGGCCTTTACCGTATAACTTTCCACCGCAAAATCCGATGAAGTTGTAAGAAAAATAATATCGGCAGCATGGTCGAAAGTACGGATTTCGCGTGCAAGCTGCATGCCGGTCATATGTGGCATGAGGATGTCTAGCAGATAAAGGTCGAATCGTTCCTTTGATGCCTGCAGGGCAAGTTCACAGCTGCTGTGATATTCTTGATAGGTAAACGGAATATTGTGAGTTTTCTGATAACTGTCCAAAAGCGACCGTATGTTGGTCAATTCTCTTTCATCGTCATCACATAAGGCAATTTTCATAGAGAATCTCCTTCGTTTTCAATACATTTATTATACCGTAGCACCGGACAAATTACTATAGAAATCTGCTGTCATTTATGCACCGATAAAATCATCCGTCAGTTTTCCGTGTTTTTCATAGTTAGTGACCCGTGCAATGTGATTATCCGCATCGACAAAAACAACTTTCGGGTGATGTTCTTTTGCTTCTTCCGGTGTCATCTGTGCATAGCACATGAGAATGACATGATCGCCCACAGCGACCTGACGGGCGGCGGCACCGTTTAAACAGATCATGCCGGAACCGGCTTCTCCCGCGATGGTGTAAGTTTCAAAGCGGTTGCCGTTTTCTACATCGACGATCTGTACCAGCTCATATTCTAAAATGCCGGCAGCTTCTAAGAGATCGGTATCGACGGTAATACTGCCGACATAGTTGAGATCTGCCTGTTTTACCACAGCCCGGTGAATTTTTCCTTTTAACATATTGTACTGCATGAGTAATCTCCTATTTTTCCACGATAAAGTTATCGATCAGTCTGGTTTTGCCAATGTATACGGCAATGGCTACAAGAATGGAACCCTCGAGTTTTTCGACCGGAGTGATGGTGTCGAAGTCAACGACATCCACGTAATCTATCCTGGCAAGCGGTTCTTTTTCAATCTCTGCTGTGATTGCAGATTTGATGACACAAGCGCGTGTTTCTCCGGCATCCACAAGGGCTTTTCCGGCTTTTAAGCTGCGGTTTAACACAAGTGCCGCCTGACGTTCTTCGGCGTTTAAATAAGTGTTTCTGGAGCTCTTTGCCAGTCCGTCTGCTTCACGGATGATCGGGCAGCCGATGATCCGGGTATCCACATTTAAGTCTTTGACCATGCGACGGATGACGGCAAGCTGCTGGGCATCTTTCTGGCCAAAGTATGCGCGATCCGGAGTTACAATGTGGAAGAGTTTCAATACAACGGTCTGCACACCACGGAAGTGAACCGGACGGCTTTTTCCACAGAGTTCGGTGGTCAGACCATTCATATCCACATAGGAACAGAAGCCGTCGGCATACATTTCCTCCGGTTCCGGATGAAAGATGATATCTACACCTGCAGCTTCGCACAATGCAGCATCTTTTTTGAGGTCGCGCGGATAACTCTCCAGATCTTCGGTTGGTCCGAACTGCATCGGGTTTACAAAAATACTGACAACGACACGGTCATTTTCCTTTCTGGCTGCGTCAATCAGACTTTTGTGTCCTTCATGCAGATAGCCCATGGTCGGTACGAATCCGACGGTTAATCCTTCTTTTTTCCATGCCTTTACGGCAGCCCTTACTTTACTGATTTCTCCATATATTTCCATTTTATGATCTCCTGATTTTCATTGTAATTTGGTTTTATTGTTATTTGACAAAAACATTGCGAATGATTCCGTAGGAATGTTTTAATATAATTTATCCAGAATGGTTTCATCCATTTTGAAGGTATGCTCAGCAGCAGGGAACGTTCCGGCAGCAACTTCTTCTTTATAAGTGCGGAATGCCTCGCGCATCTGTTCACCGACCTGTGCAAACTGCTTGACAAATTTCGGTTTCATGTTGGAATACATGGCAAGCATATCCTGATAGACAAGTACCTGTCCGTCGCATCCGGCACCGGCACCGATTCCGATGGTCGGGATATGAATACTCTCGGTAATCTTTGTGGCAAGGGCCTGCGGCACACATTCTAAGACAACGGCAAAAGCTCCGGCTTCCTCAACGGCACGCGCATCATCAAGCAGTTTCTGTGCGGCAGCTTCGCCTTTTCCCTGTACCTTAAATCCGCCAAAGGCATTGACAGACTGCGGGGTCAGACCGAGATGGGCACAAACAGGGATGGAAGCGTCTACGATGGCTTTGATCTGAGGGCAGACTTCTTTTCCGCCTTCAAGCTTGACTGCCTGTGCACGGCCTTCTTTCATCAGGCGTCCGGCATTGACAACCGCGTCATAGACGGAAGTCTGGTAAGACATAAAAGGCATGTCGGTGATGAGCAGTGTATCTTTGATGCCGCGGGCAACCGCTGCGCTGTGATGGATCATGTCCTCCATGGTGACGGAGAGTGTATCTTCGTATCCTAAAACGACCATTCCGAGGGAATCGCCGACGAGAATGGCATTGACACCTGCCTCATCAATAAGTCTGGCAGTAGAATAATCGTAGGCAGTCAGCATGGAAAGCTTTTCACCCTTTTCTTTTGCTTCCTGAAAAGTTACAACCGTATTTTTCATTTATGAGATCCTCCATTTTCTTTTTCCTGTTTATCAGCAAGTAAAACATGTCTCATGTTTTCATAATTCTGTGCTGGATTTTTTCCTTCTGCGATTGCCAGAAGCCGTGTGCCGAGCATGCGGTACAAAGCGGCATCTTCTGTGTTTAAACAGTGTAAGTGCTTTTCCACGGTTGAGACATCCCCGCGCTCGATCGGACCGGTCAGTGCATGGACACAGCCCTGCGAGAGCACATTTTCGATGTTCTGACGGACCAGTGCAGCAGTTGCCGCAACGGCTTTTTCGCGGGAAAATCCGCAGTCTTCGAGAAGCCGGTACCCCGTATCAAGTACCGCGATCACCTGATTGCTTAAGATGCTGGCAGCTGCATGATATTCTGGCTTGGCTGCGGCATCAATCCGGCAGACTTCATTTCCATAGGAAGTGAGTAAGTCGGTGATGACCTGTACGGCATGTGGGTGGCCTTCCACGGTAAAAAATGCATGTTCTAATTGCTGGTATGATGAAAATTTGTTACTGAACGGTAACATGGGATGAACCGAGCAGCAGGATACTCCTGCTTCTTTGGCTCCGGAAAATGAATCGGATGAAAGTGCGCCACTACAATGACATATAATCTGATTCCTGTGTGACATGCCTTTGATTTCCTCCCATACGGGGACAAGGAGCGAATCGGGTGTCGTGATGAAGAGGATGTCTGATTCACGCACCAGTTGCTGCACCTGATCGAAACCGGCAGTCTGTGTAAACGCGGCGGCTTCTTTTGCGGCCGCGGCATTGGTATCATAATATCCCACAAGGTCTGCGTTTTTACTCCGGAAATATTTTCCAAGGGAGCAGCCTACGCGCCCTGCGCCTATGATTCCTGTTTTCATGCTACCACCTTCCTTCTGGTAATTAAATGGATCGGATCCTGTGTAACAGGTGTCCGTCGAAATCCTGTGTAAAGGTGACTCACATATTCATTTGGGGCGATACATCATAAATATACCGCAGTCGATACAGTTTCTGTATGAATACCGTTCAGAACCCACTATAACATAATCTTGGGAAAAACTCAAATAAAGTTAAAGAAAAGGCTTGAAAATCCGCATAAAACATGGTATAGTATATCCTCGTGATAACTATTTTTTCCTTGTTCACAGGCATAATCCTGTGAGCCAGAGACCAAAAGGAGGTAACATTTCGCATGAACAAGTATGAATTAGCACTCGTTGTCAGTGCAAAGATCGAAGATGATGCGAGAACAGCAACCGTTGAGAAAGCAAAAGAGTATATCACTCGTGCAGGCGGTACTGTTACAGAAGTTGAAGAATGGGGTAAGAAGAAGTTAGCTTACGACGTTCAGAAGATGAGCGAAGCATTCTACTACTTCATCCAGTTCGACGCAGCATCTGATGCTCCAGCTAAGCTTGAGCAGGATGTCCGTATCATGGACAACGTTCTTCGTTTCTTATGCGTTAGAAAAGACGAGCAGTAGTATAAGAAAGTAGGAGATTGTATGAATAAAGTCATTCTTATGGGTAGATTAACCAGAGACGCAGAAGTTCGTTACTCTCAGGGGGAGAGTTCCAGTGCGATTGCAAGATTTACACTGGCAGTTGACCGTCGGTTCCGCCGGAACAATGAGGATCAGACAGCGGATTTCATTAGTTGTGTTGCATTTAGCAAGACAGCAGAGTTTTTGGAGAGATTTGGCCGCAAGGGAACCAAGTTCGTTCTCGAGGGTCATATCCAGACAGGCAGTTATACAAACAAGGATGGACAGCGCGTTTACACCACAGATGTTGTGGCAGAGAACGTAGAATTTGCGGAGAGCAAAAATGCAGCTGGTGGAAATGCTGATTTCGGCGGTGCACCTTCTGCTCCATCACCAAGCGGAGCTGCCGGAGATGGCTTCATGAATATTCCGGATGGAATTGATGAAGAATTACCATTCAACTAAATGCTCCATAGAGCATAACATCATATAGGAGGTTAAAGAACATGGCTTTCAATAAAACAGCTGAAGGATCTTCCATGAAGAGAAGACCAATGCGTAGAAGAAAAAAAGTATGTGTATTCTGTGGCAAAGATAATGTCATCGATTATAAAGATATCAACAAGTTAAAGAGATACATCTCTGAGAGAGGAAAGATCCTTCCTCGTCGTATCACAGGAAACTGTGCAAAGCATCAGAGAGCTCTTACCGTTGCTATCAAGAGAGCACGTCATCTGGCTATGATGCCATACGTTTGCGAATAGACCTAGTAATACCAAGGGTTTCAGCGTTTGGAGACGTAGCGTTGACACGAGTTTGACACAATATTTGACCAACGATTCAGAAGATGGATCGTTGGTCTCTTTTTATGTAATGACATAGTGACAATATCTAATAATGTTAAGTTGGTTTATTATGGGAAAGAATAAAATTATGGCATATTATACTTGATTAAGAACTATAGCAATGATACAATAATGCAAAATGTTGACATCAAATACATTTTTACTTTCCAAAATGTTGATAATACGCACTGGTAGAAAGAAATTTTGTTGATGGGGGGTATTATGTTAAAAAGAAAAGCAATTGCTTCAATAAAAAACTGGGTTAACACAAAAAATAAAAAATGCCTTGTTGTACAGGGAGCCAGGCAAACAGGAAAAACATATATTATTGAACGGTTTGCAGAAGACAATTATGAGGAACTGCTTGAAATCAACTTTAAGCAGATGGTTTCTGCCGTTGACATTTTTTCCGGTGATCTTACAGTAGATAATATGGTTATGGCTATGCGTTTCCGCTTTCCTGAAAAGAAAATTCTGCCAGGGAAAACTTTGATTTTTCTCGATGAGATTCAGGAGTGTCAGGAAGCAATCAATCCCTTAAATTCTGGGCAATCGATAACAGATATGATGTTATTGTGTCGGGCTCGCTTCTTGGAATCGATTATAAACGTGCATCGTCTTATCCGGTCGGTTATGTTGATTATCTGAGAATGTATGGGATTGATTTTGAAGAGTTTCTCTGGGGAATGGGGATTTCTGAAGACCTGATCGGAAACCTCTGCGGATATCTGGAATCAAAGACCGTGATACCTGAGGCGATTCATTCCCAAATGATGAATTATTACAGACAGTATATAGCAATAGGTGGTATGCCGGAAGCTGTACAGAAATATGTAGATACAAAGGATTTCAGAGAGGTTGATAAGATACAGAGAAGTCTCTTATTGGGATATCAGTATGATATAGCACATTATGCAACTGCAGAAGAAAAAGTAAAGGCAGAGAAATGTTATCTTTCGCTTGCAAAGCAGCTGCTTGATAAAGAAAACCACAAATTTCAATATAAAGAAGTTGAGCATGGAGGCAGAGCACAAAAGTATTTTTCAAGTATTGAGTGGTTGCTTCGTGCAGATATGGTACATTTAAGTAAACTTGTGACGGATGTCAGATTTGATCTGGATGATTATGCAAGAGATGATTTTTTCCGGGCTTATACAACTGATTTATCATTGTTGATGGCGATGAAGGACTTTTCATTAAAACAGCATATTCTAGAAAACACTTTAGAGGGAAATTCCAAAGGCGGTATCAATGAATATGCAATAACAGATGCTCTGTATAAAAAGGGATATCAGTTATATTTTTATAAAAATGAGACGACGAAAAGAGAAATAGATGTAGTGATCTAAAAAGATGGAATGGTAGTTCCGATTGAAGTAAAAGGCGGAAATACGAGGGCAAATTCCTTAAAGTCACTTATGAAGAACCATAAAGATATTTCTTATGGGTATAAATTTGCAGATGGAAATATCGGTGTGGGCGAAGATGGTATCATTACATTGCCGCTGTATATGATTGCATTTATTTCATTCATCCATCTTCCACGTTTGGCCCCGCCTCAGATATGGGAAAGAGTTCTGCCAGCTTTAAGACCGGCTGCCTTTTGGGATAGCCGGTCCTTTTGCATGTTTCTAAGATAAATTAATCAAAGATGATCAGAGCCATAAATACAACCGGTTCATTGCCAATCGGTTTTAAAGCGTGTCCGCATCCGTCTGGTGTATAGGTTACATCTCCGGCTTTTACGGTGCGTGTGGTTCCGTTATCGTTATATTCTGCGGTACCGGAAAGAATGTAATACGTCTCACTTTCGTTTTTATGTTCGTGATAACCAAGGGAAGATCCCGGCTGAATGGTTACCTGTGCATACAGACCGCATTTTCCGTTTAATTCTTTTTCTCCGAGAATACGTTTGATGGTTACTTCGCCATCTCCGCCAGCCATGTTTTTAACTACTTCTGTTACTGTTTCCATTATGAGTACCTCCTTGTGTAGTGGTTTACGCCATTACTATAGCATAGTTTGCACAAAAGATAAATCTTATTATACGGCTTTTGCCTGTGTCTGTCTGGTTCTGGCTTCGGTCATTGCATAAGGATCGAGAATAGAATCCAGTTCGTTTTCTTTTAACAGACCGTATTTCAATACAAGAGTTTTAACTGGAATATCTGTTTTTAAGGATTCTTTTGCCAGGCTTGCAGCTTTTTTGTAGCCAATGTACGGACACAGGGCGGTGGTGATACCGACGCTTGCATCGAGAAGTTCGCGGCAGTGTTTTTCATTTGCGGTGATGCCGAGGATGCAGTTGGCAGTCAGGGTGTCCACTGCGTGTGTCAGTGTGGTAATGGAGTCAAAAAGATTGTAAAAAACAACCGGTTCAAAAGCGTTTAATTCCATCTGACCGGCTTCCGCCGCCATAGTGATGGTCGTGTCGTGACCGATAATGTGAAACGCAACCTGGGAGACAACTTCCGGGATGACTGGATTGACTTTGCCTGGCATAATGGAAGAACCATTCTGCATGGCCGGAAGTGTAATCTCACCGAACCCGGCTTTTGGTCCGCTTGCAAGGATACGCAGATCATTACACATTTTGGATAAGTTGACCGCACATGCTTTCAGGCAGGAGGAAACGCGTACAAATCCGTCCAGATTCTCGGTGGCATCAAACAGATCGTCGGCCTGGGTCAGTGGGTAGCCGGTGATCTTTCCAAGGGTTGGTACAATATTATCTAAATAAAACGGGGACGTATTGATTGCTGTGCCGATAGCGGTTGCACCCATGTTTACGGTATACATTTCCGTGCGGACTTTTGTAAGACGGTCACGGTCACGGGAAATCATGGTGGCATAAGAATGGAACGTCTGACCCAGACGCATCGGCACAGCGTCTTCGAGCTGTGTACGTCCGATTTTTAGGATGTGATCAAACTCTGCAGCTTTGTCATATAATGCATCGGTTAAAAGGGAAAGGCTTTTGTCTAAAGGCTTGAGAAGATCGAGAACCGTTAATTTTCCGGCGGTTGGAATGACATCGTTTGTGGACTGTGCCATATTGACGTGGTCGTTTGGATGAACAATGGTGTAGTCTCCTTTTTTGCCACAGAGCATTTCGATGGCGCGGTTGGCAATGACTTCATTCATGTTCATGTTGGCGCTGGTGCCGGCACCGCCTTGGATGCCGTCGACAATGAATTCTTTGTCAAACATGCCACAGACGACTTCGTTGCATGCAGATTCGATGGCATTGGCAATTTCCGGTTTCAACCTTCCGGCTTTCCGGTTGGTAATGGCGGCTGCACGTTTTATTTTTGCAAGGTTTTTAATGAAAACGGGGTGTAACCGGGTGCCGGTGATCGGGAAGTTTTCTTTTGCCCGTAAAGCCTGTACTCCGTAATAAGCATCTTCTGGTACTTCCATGGTTCCGATGGAATCTGATTCTAAACGCATGTATTCTTTCATAATTTGCTCTCCTTATATTCATCTGTTGTCAGTTGTCTGTTTTTGTTTCTTTTCTGCGCGCTTTTTTCAATGGGACGAGAATAGCACTCCTGACATCAAAGGTAAATACTTTAAGCGATATTTGGAAAAACAGCCAGAAATTAAGAGATATAGACAAATAAAATAAAGAAAAAATAGAGGAAACCTAATAAAATAAGGCAATTTTACAGGAGTGGGATATAAAAAATGAGCTGCTATTGGGGATTGCAAATGTAAATACCTGTGCTATAATGACCTCATAATTTAAAAATGATTGTGAAAAGAAGGACACAGGCGTCTAAGCAGGTGTCCTTCTTTGCGTATTTATGGAAAAATCGAGGTTTGTGTCATGAAAAAACTGGATAAAGTAGATAAAAAAATCATACAGATTCTGCAGAAAAATGCCCGCACACCGCTCAAGGAGATTGCCGCACAGGTATTTTTGTCATCACCATCGGTGTCTGCAAGAATTGAAAAACTTGAACACGAGGGTGTGATCATCGGCTACACGGCAAGGGTAAATCCACTGTATCTTAATTACCATATTAAGGCTTTCATCAATCTGGAGGTGGAGCCGCTGCAGAAGCCGGTATTTTATCCGTTCATTGAAAAAATTCCAAATGTGGTGGAGTGCAATTGTGTGACAGGGGATTATTCGATGCTGATTGAGACGTTGTTTGAGACCACGGCACAGCTGGATCATTTTATCAATGAACTGCAGCAGTTTGGGCGTACAAAGACGCAGATTGTGTTTTCTACATCTGTGGAACAGCGGGAAGTGCCGGTTGTGATGGAGGAGAAGTAGAGGCCAGTTGCATTCCTTATAGAATCTGGCGTATAATAAGATCACTGAAATAACAGAAAACAGGGATAATGATTGTGATGAAAGAGAATCAGGACCGTAACATACAAAATGTATATCGGCAGATAGTGGAAATTTCAAAAAAATATCAGGTGAAAAAAGTAGTATTATTTGGATCACGTGCGCGTGGAACTAATATGCCAAAAAGCGATATCGATCTGGCGATTTATGGATGTGCAGATTTTGGAGGTTTGTCAGATAGTTTAAATGAAGATCTGTGGTCGCTTTTAAAGCTGGATATTATCAATATGGATGATAAATACGTGTCATCTGAATTGGTATCCGAGATAGAGAAAGATGGGGTTGTTTTATATGAAAAAGTTTGATCAGTATGTTAGACATTTGCAGGTGCTTTGTCGGGCAGAACAGGAAGATGTCACCAACGAATTTATAGTAAGTGGCATTATAGATAAATTTTATATTCAGTTTGAATTAGGCTGGAAGGTATTAAAGGAGTTGTTGAGGTATGAAGGAGCAAATCAGGCTGCAATGGGATCTCCCAGGGAAATTATTAAGACCGCGTATGCCTATTTCCATTTTATGGAAGAAGATGTATGGCTGGAAATGTTGCGTGATCGAAATGATGCCACACATATTTATAATGAAGAAGCAGCACAGCAACTGGTTGAAAAAATTCTGCATCAGTATATTGGAGTGTTTGTCTCGTTGGAACAGCAGATCCGTGCCCGGTATGGAGATGAGGTGTTAGAACAGCTATGACAAAGTGGTATCGTGCGTGTGTGAACTACATTCATTCTGTGCCGGAATATAACGGTGCACTCGAGCAGGAACGATTTACGGAAAAAGCCGCAATTGCAGCAATACATAAATTAAAGCGTTATTATGATGAAAAGCATTTTGTAAAAGACCCGGATTATATGGTGCGGATGGATCGACTGCTTTCGGTGATTAAGGATCATGAGACGGATGAAGAGATGGATCAGTGGAAGATCTGGCTGAAATATTTTGTCACTATGGGTGGCGGTGAGTGGAATGAATTCTGGGGAGATGTTAGAAAACATATGTTACCGCATTGATCGTAAAAAAACTGGCAGATGCAGGAATCCGTACAGGGTATTATAAAGCGGCTTTATCGGGAGCCAAATCCATAGGTGATAGTGATGCGGGATATGTGAAAAAGATTGCCGGGATTACACAGGAAGATACCAGTCTGCTATCATACTTGTATCAAAATGCGGTATCTCCTCATTTAGCTGCTCAATAAAGAACATAAGATTTTGTTGGAAGATATTGTAAAGGCGCTGGACCTGAATATGCTGGTGATAGTGGATGCCGGTCTTGGTACGATCAATGCGCAAGAGTGAAAGATGATGACAGGGAACTTATGATGGAAGTCAAAGATTTATGGAAAATGAATGTTGCAAAAAATTTAAAATTATTGGCAGGCAGCAAGGGTGCACATTATAAAATCCGCTGGATGTATGTATGTCAGGAAAATGATATTGCACCATGGGTGCAGGGCGGAGAAGTCATGATTGTATATGGTGCAGCCATGTGTTGTGATGTGGAGCACTTGGTACAGCTTGTCCGGGACAGCCATGCATGTGGAATTGCAGCAATTATTATTATGCGTGGAATATACATTCCAGATATACCGGAAGAAATGGAAGAAGCAGCAGATGAACTTGAAATCCCATTATTTGAAATCAGTAGTGAAATTCCGATTTCCTGTCTGACAAAAGAAATCGCTGATTTGCTTTTGGAAAAGGAAAGTGTGTTTCACAGAAGTGGAGGAGATGTCCTTCGGACTATTATTGAGGGACGTATGTATGATTACAAAAATGAAAATCAGATACTTGGGGAAATCGGATATCCATGGAATGGAAATGATTGTGTTTATGTGATTGAGTTTAAGCAGAAACAGGTTTTGGAGCAGATACACACAGTTGCACAAAATCTGGTTGCAAGAGAAACAGAAACGGAATTATGGTTTTGGAATGAAAACAGACTGATTGGACTAGCCGGAGACAAAAATCAGGGTGCAGTAAAAAACATCATGGAAAATATATATTGTAAAATAAAGGCAAAGTATCGGACAGAATGCAACATTGGGATTGGAACTTTTATCACAGGAAAAAACCAGATAAGACAGAGTTATGAAGACGCAAATACTGCTATTGTGTTGGAACAGATGATGAATGATCAATCAAAGGTGATGTCGTTGCAGGACTTTCCGATAATTTTGCAGTTGATTGTAAAATGTGAAGATGAGGATTTTTTGGACAGAATAATACAATCCACGGTAGGTGTCCTGATACAGAATGACAGGGAAAAAGGAACTGCATTGATGGAGACGTTGCAGGAATATGTTATGTGCGATGGAAATATTAAAGAGGCTGCAGAGCAATTATATATTCACAGGAATACCATGATGTATCGGATACGGCAGATAGAAAGTCTCACAAAACAAGATATGTCAGATATTAAATGCGTGGGAGATATAATGACAGGATATTATGCGTATCAGTATAAATTGTTAAAAAACACAATGCAGACAGAAAATAATTGTGTTTTTTTACAATGACAGAAGCAAAAAAGGATGTTATGATTGCCTAAACAAATGGCAAAGAGGTCATATGAGGAAACTCATATGGCTTTTTTTAGTTCATATGGAGGAAAAGTTATGGCTGATTTAAGGACAAAATTTTGTGGAAAGGTGTTGCAGTCACCTTTTATTCTGGGGTCAGGACCGGCAGGATTTGATGCTGAAAATCTATATCTGCATTACAAAGCGGGAGCGGGAGCCGTAGTGACGAAATCCATTTCAATTGATGGATGTAAAAATACAACAAGGCATATGATGGCAAACGGAAAAGATTGCTTGATCAATAATGAAGGGGGATCGGATCTTCCGATGAAACAATGGTTGGATGTAGAATTGCCTAAGGCAAAAGAACTTGGTGTGGGTGTTCTGATTGCCAGTGTTTATGGAAATGGAAATCTCAAAGATACGCTTCATATTGCGTGTGAATGTGAGAGAGCCGGAGCGGATATGCTTGAAGTAGTTACGGATTATCACAATCCGGCAGATTTTGTTGAAAAGATTGGAACTATAAAGAAAAAGGTACAGATTCCTATTATTGCAAAAGTAAATTCGAATTGGAATAATACAGAGGAAGTGGCAGATGCCTGTGTAAAAAGTGGAGTAGATGCCATTACAGCAATTGATTCAGTAGGGCCAGTGTACCGAGTTGATATTGCAACAGGAAAGCCGATGATGGGTGGAAAAGGCTATGGATATATGACAGGTGCACCGATTTTGCCAATCGCACTTCGCTATGTGCATGATATTGCAAAAAGTACAGAAAAACCTATTTTGGGATTGGGGGGGATCTGTTCCGGAAGGGATGCAATGGAAATGCTGATGGCTGGAGCTTCCTGTGTGGGGGTATGCTCTTATCCGATTATTCATGGTCCACAGGCATTTACGAAACTGACAAAAGAACTGGCAGAGCTGATGGATCAGTATGGATATGCGGATATAAATGCTGTATCCCGAAAAACAATTTTGGATGAAAAGAAGGAAACCGAGATTTCGGGCGTGGAATTGATCAAAGAAAAATGTACCCGGTGCGGAATATGCTTGAGGTCCTGTCCATACCGGGCACGGACATTTTCAAAAGATGGAATTTCTGTCGATGCCAGACTTTGCAGAAAATGCGGATTGTGTTTCGGAGAATGTCCGACAGGGGCGGTAAGACTGGTGAGCAGTTATGCATGAAAATATTAGAATAAAGGCAGCTTTTTTAGTAGTGGCAGCTGATCAGGTGTATAAAAATACCGGACTGCGGATTCGAAATGGCAGGGTGACAGAAATTGTGCCAAATGAGATGGAAGATGAAACAGAAGAAGTTGTTGACTGTACGAAAGATATTGTATGTCCGTCTTTTTCGGATATGCATACGCATTTATATTCAACGTTGCTGAAAAATGTTGCACTTCCTAAAGTTTCTCTGGTAGAAAATCTAAGGACATTCTGGTGGCCAAGACTGGAAAACAGACAGACCATCGGGACAATCCAGGATGCGGTGGCATTTGGTGTGTACCAGCATTTACGTTCCGGTTATACGTTTGTAAATGATATTCTGGAAGCACCGCTGGCAGAGAAGGGGAAAAGACTGCAGACGGAAAAGGACATTTTTGTAAAGACTGGAATGAAAGGTATTCTTGCATTGGAATCGAATGAGAGAATTAGTCGTGAAAATGGATTGGAATGTCTGTATGAAAACCGCGAATTTGAAAAAGAAAATAAACAGAACAGAAATGTACATGGAGCCATATGCACGCATACAGTATTTTCCAGTGGAAAAGAGTTTTTGCTTTATGCATCGGAAATTGCAGAAAAACAGGAGGCACTTTTCCAGTTTCATATGAATGAAGGACCGGAAGAAAATGCATATTGCAGAAAAAAATATGGAATGGGAACAACGGAGTTTTATGAAGCAAGTGGGTGCTGGAAGAAGGGTATGAAAATTTTTGCAAACCAGTGTTCTTCTCTTAGTAATATGGATATGAAAATTATGCAAAAATACCATGTTGGCATAGCTTCCAATCCGCAAAGCAATGCTTTGGAGGGAAGTGGAATTGCAGATGTTGAGGGAATGCTTTCCAATGATCTGAAGGTTTCTTTAGGTACGGATGCAGGAGAGGGAAATCCGTTTGAACTGATGCGGCTAATGTTTTTAATGCAAAGAGGTTTGCTGGGATTTACAAAAAATATTTGCGAGCAGAACATTTTCAGGATTGCAACAGAAAATGGACCAAGGGCAGTGGAATTTCGCAGAACCGGGAAATTGGAGGCTGGGTATGATGCTGATTTTTTGGTTTTGAGAAACGATTCGCCTCTGGATCTGGACGAACAGGATATTTTGTCGGAAATCATATGGAATATGAATCCGGAAAATATAAAAGCGGTATATTCCAATGGAATATGCAGAGTGAAACAAGGTCATGTTGTGGGATTGGATGAGGAAAAACTCCTGTCTGATTTTAAAATGACACATATGATTTTTTGGAAAAAATGAAGCAGAAAATGGTTAAAGGAGGAAACAATTATGAGGAAAAAGAACATTGGTAAAATGCTAGGTGTGATAGGAATTACTGCTGTGATGGCATTGCAGGCGATTAGCTGTGGAAAAACAAGTGATAAAAATGCTACTTCTGCAGCAAAAAATGATACAACAGAGAGAGGCACGCTTATGTCGAATGAAGAAATCGTAAAAAAGGCGGCAGAAGATGGAAAAGTCGGAAACTGGGGGATGGGAAATGAATACCAGGTGCAGGCACTACTTGCAAAATATGGAGAACCAACCGATTATCTGGTACAGGATTTTAATATGGATGGATTTGATGATGGAAGTATTGAGCTGGCATCCGCAATGACATATAACGAACTTGGTCTGATAAAGAATGATTATGATGGCGGTTACGGATATGGTGATTCCGTTGGGATTATTGACTTCAATGAAGAAGGCGTGGCGATGCTGGAAGATAATCTTTTTTGTACCAAAGAGTTCGCAAAGAAGAATCCAAATACAGTAAAGGCGTTCATATATGCAACAAAGAAAGGTTGGGAATATGCATGCGAAAATCCAGATGAGGCCGCGGATATTGTATTTAAGTATGGGTCTTCCGTGTCGGAAGAACATCAGAAATATATGGCAGAAACTATGGCAGATCTGTGTACGCATGATTTTTCTGGAAAAGAGATAGAAAATCTGTGCAGCATTAATAGAGATGATATGAAACAAACGCTTGATTTGGCACAACAATATATTGTGTTAGATGATTCTTCCGCGAATGATATATTAAAAAATATGAAATGTGAGGATCTGTATGATGATTCTTTTTATCAGGAAGCACTTACTTCTTCCGCTGGAAAGTTTGGAACTCTGGAAAAAAAGAAAGTCAAAATGCAGCTTTGCTGGCTTCCACAGGCAGAGTTTATGGGCTATTACGTAGCTTTGGATAAAGGATATTACAAAGAGGAAGGATTGGAGGTGGAAATAGTTGCAGGCGGTGGAGACATTGCAGAGACTACTGCAGTATATAATGGAAGTGCTGATTTTGGAACAACAATGGTTTCTAATATGATTGCAGCGAATGCAGGGGGAATGGATCTGGTTGAAATTGCACAGCCATTTGAAAAGTCAGGAATGGTTCTGGTATACAAAAAAGCTGATTTTATGAAATAGATACGAAACTGTAATTGAAAAGGGAAAAGAGTCGTGGCAGACTCTTTTTCTTTTTACACTGATAGCAAAAAACAAAAGCATATTGTTTCTACAGAACTGGAGAACTATGGCAGAGCAGATGCCATGGAGATAGCAGGGAAAACCTAAAGTAAATGGTAGTCGTTTACTGTTTTGGGTAGGCGGTGTGTTATTCATCGCTTACTTTTAGAGAGAAAGACTGGACCAATCCTACCACTTATGATCTGGTGTTAAACAGTGACCGGATCGGGAGGGAAAAATGTGTACAATTGATACAGGAATATATAAAAATCAGATTTTCAGAAATTACCTTCTAAAATTAATCGTTCATCCCCCATACTTCCGTATCTTATAAGCCAACCGCAACTGAAAACACTGATTGTAATCCGAAAAATCCACATCCAAAAGATCCTGAATTTTTTTGATACGGTATTTCATCGTATTGCGGTGGACATCCAGAGCCTCAGAAGCGGCGGTAAGGTTGCAGTTGCAGTCCAGATAGGTTTCTAGTGTCAAAACCAGTTCTGTCTGATTCGTCAGATCATAAGCGATAAGATTTCCGAGGATGGTTGCACTGATGTCATGGAGTTCTTCTTTATCCTGAAAACGAAACAGCAGTCGGTAAATGCCAGTATCCTCAAAAAATCGAATTTCCTCTGTTTTGTGGCACTGCCGGATCATGTGCAGAGCTTCTTTGGCTTCCGCAGCACTTTGGCTGGCATCGGAAAGCGTGGAAAACATAGAGCCGACACCTGCACGAAAGGAGAGCTGATCGGGAGCAGGAAACACAGAAATAATTTCTGCCTGTATGTGCGTGGGATCGCGTAATGGAAATAGAAAATATTCTTGAGCTCCTTTTGGTGTCCATAACCAATTTTCAACATGGTGTTTCTGGAAATGCTCAAAAATCGTCAGGCGCAGGGGCGAAAGAGCTGTTTCCGAAATGTCTGTATCGGATTCCACGACAATGGCACAATAAGAAATTTCCTGCTTATACCCATAGAACCGTGCGCGTTCTGCAAGCTTGGTAGTTTCGGAAAAGTCCGGGCTTAAAAGCTGGGAGGTAATTGTACTTACGCCCTGCAGATAGTTCGTGCGGGAAAAAAGAAGCTGTGTCATGGCGTAGGTGACGGTACTGATTTTGATATCAAAGGGGAGCGTCAGCAGTGGAAATTGCATGGAATCGGCTGCCTTTATAATAGATACCGGAACTTCTGGAATGTAAGGACCGATTTCAAGAACGGCACCCGCGGCACCATGCTTATATACATAGTGGAGAATTTTCAGAAGATCCTCTGCATAATCTGTCATTCCGATTCCAGCAATAAAAACCAGTTTTTTATTGCAGTCCTGTGTTTTGTAATCTACAATTTCTGAAATGCTGTACCACGTCATCAGGCGGTACAGACCGGCTTCTCCAGCGATGACACGGGCCTGATTCATTTCTTTTAGTTGCAATAATTCCGGATAGGTAATAAACATAAAAATTCCCTCTTTCTTCTGGTTTTTTATACGGCAATGCCTCTGGAAATCAGATAGCGCTTGATTTTGAAGGCAAGCTGAACAGTAAATCCCGGATTTGGCTGATCGAAATCAATGCCGAGAATTTCTTTGATACGGTTCAGGCGATATTTTAAAGTGTTTTTGTGTATAAAAAGTGCTTCCGCCGTAGCGGTCAGATTTCCATTGTTCCGTAGATAGATTTCTAAAGTGTCTAAAAACTGGCTGTTATTTTGAGCGTCATAGGAAGAAAGTTTTCCAAGAATGGTATGGTAAATACGCAATAATTCCTGATCGTTCTGACATTGAAAAAAGATACGGTAAACACCCATATCCTGATAGAAACGAACTTCGTTAAAACGGTCGCATAAATGCAGCGATTCGATGGCGCACACGGCCTGATACACACTCCGGGAAATCTGGGAGATGTCTTCAATGATGGTGCCGCAACCGATAGATGCGCTGATTCCGTTTTGATATTCCAGCTGTGTCCGTGCCTGTTCCAGTCCGGGAAAAATCCTGCTTTTTACAGAATCGTCATCCTTTGTCACGTCACAGAGCGGGAGCAGACAGATATAACAGGAATCTTTTTCAAAATGCCAGAAAAATTCTTTTGGAATGGAAAAGATGTCACGTAAAAGTGTGAGCATACTTTTGGCAATCCGTTTGACAGAATACTGGATAGAGGTAGAGTCCAGCTGAAAAGCGACAGCGATACAGGGAAAAGCAAGAGATTGCACGAATTCTTCATAGTCTTTGTCATGAGAAACCGTTGCCGGAAAATAGATCAGTTTTTTTAAGAGTTCCTTTTGCTGAAGTTGTTTTTCATTTTCAAAACATAAATATGCGATGGCATGTGTAATTTCTGTGATGTTTACCGGACCAACTATTTCTATCAATGGAAGTGCCAATTCATCCGCCAGCCGGATGACTTTTGGAGAAATGACATTGATAAACTTCCCACGTTCTACCATAATGCCGGCGGCGTGTGCTTCTTTGAGCTGTTTTAAAATCGAAAGAAGATCCTGCTCCGGATAGGAGAGGCCAGAACCGTTAGTATAAACAAGGTTTGATGGTCCGATCCATGGACCAATATTGACATCATATACGATATGAATCCAGCTGATCGGCTGATGTAATCCGGATTTTCCACCGATCACGCGGGCATTTTTTAATTCTTTCAGTTTGAGAATTTCTTCATAATCTGTCATGTTTCACCTCGGCAATTATAGAATACAAAAAGCGGATGCATAACGTCATACGTCATTGCATCCGCTTGCTTCTATTATAGGAGTTTTTCGGAGTCCTGTAAATAACAGATTTTATTTCTTTTTTACTACACGTGTACCGACTGTGATTGCAGCGGTCGGGCATACCTTCAGGCATAGATGGCAGCCGACACATTTTTTCGGGTTCATGCGAATACTGCGGTCTTCGGTCATTGTCAGAGCCTGATGTCCACCATCATAGCAGGAAATATAGCATCTGCCACAGCCAATGCATTGGTTATGGTGAAACTTTGGATAACAGATGGTTTCACGATCCAGGGCATCTGCACCGACAACCTGTGAAATCCCTTTTCCCACGATTTCTGAAACGCGTGTGATATGATGGCTTTTCAGGTAATGTTTTAAACCGTTGATAAGATCGTCAATGATACGGTAGCCGTATTGCATGATCGCGGTGGTGATCTGGATGTTTGTGCAGCCCAGCAGCAGAAAATCCAGCGCATCGTGCCAGTTTTCCACACCTCCGGTTCCAGATAAAGGGATGTTTTTAAGCTGTGGCGTGGCAGCCATATCATAGACAAAACGGTTGGCAATTGGATGCACCGCATTTCCGGAATATCCACCCACGGCTGTTTTGCCGGATACACAAGGCTCTCCGGAAAAATTATGTCCGGACACATTCACAATGCTTTTGATTGTATTGATGGCGGCCAGCGCATCCGCACCTGCATGCACAGCGGCAATTGCTGGCGGTACAACGCTGGTGATATTGGCGGTCATTTTGGCGATCAGCGGCAGATGGGACCTGCGTTTGATCGCACGGACATAGCGGTCAACGAGGGCGGGATCTTCGCCAACATCGGTACCGAGTCCATCGTATGCCATATGCGGGCAGGAAAAATTACATTCCAGTGCATCAATGCCTGCTTTTGTCAGTTCACGTGCAAGAAAGGTCCAGTCATCTTCGTCCTGCCCCATGATAGAGGCAATGACAATTTTGTTCGGATAGTCGTGCTTTAATCTGCGCATAATGGCAATGTTTTCTTCTAATGTATGCTCCGAGGATTCTTCCAGATTTTTAAAACCGCAAAAACCATGATGCGTTCCAGGAGTGGTGGCAAAGCGGGGAGAAACCTCATCGTGTGCAAAACTGGTGATTGTCTTGTATACAACACCGGCCCAGCCCATGTCGAAAGCCTTGGAAATCATTTCATAATTGCTGCCGACAACGGAGGAGGACAGAAAAAATGGATTTTCACAATGCAGACCGCAGAAATCAATGGAAAGATCCGGAGCATTTTCCGTTTCTGATGGCTGGGAAAGAGAAGCCAGTGCGGGCAGCACCTTATCAATGGCAACCGGCCGGGTCATCCGTCCTTTCAGGCAGGCTTTCATACAGGCTTTTTCTGTGCATGAGGAACAGAAATCTGTATCCGGCAATTTTTCGGCAGCCCCGGCAGGATTGGAAAAGTAAAGACTTTGCAGGATCTGGTGTATTGCAATCGGATGCGGACAGGCTGCTGTGCACGGAGCATTTTCGCAGAGCAGACAACCTGCGCTTTCTTCATTTAATAATTGTAACGTATAATTTGTGTCCATAAATTCTGCCTCCTTCCCGTTATTGATTACATTTGTAAATCAGAACCATACCGGAACTCTGGGATACCTGTGCAATCTCAAGCAGATCCATGCCACCGGCATCGGCAGAAATGGTTGGTGCCAGCCAGGAAGAACCAAAGTCAACGGTTCCGTTGTATACAGCAGTGGTTTCGGAGATATCTCCGCCACCGGAAACAATATCGACGTTCAGACCGACTTCCTCGTAATATCCCTTATCTTTGGCTACAAAATATCCCATAAACTGTGATTGTGGCAGCCATTTCAGCTGGATGGAGACATCCTTCTTTTCCGGAGTATCAAAGTTTTGCTGCATGGCATCGGTCCAGTACGAGGTATCGCGTACATCATCCAAAGTCATGTTTTTGAGTTTGTCATTGGCGGAGGTGTCATCTAATGAGATGTATTCTTTGGCAATATCCAGAGTCTGCTGCATAGCATCATCGTTCATGTTTCCATAATCGGTAACGGTGTTACCGTTTGTGTCAGTAGTGACCAGTTTTGCCATTTCTTTTGCCATATAATCCTGATGATCCATGGATACAGAAGATCCGTTATTGTATACAATCTGGGCGGCCTCATCCAGATGGTTGACAGCGTATTCCCAACCCTTCATAGAAGCATAGATAAAAGCTTTTACCGTGTTTGGATTTTCTTTGGCGAACTCTTTTTTACAGATAAGATTATCTTCCAGCATGGCTACGCCTTCTTTATTGAAATCAATAACGCCGATTCCATCGCTTCCATAATTGTAAGCACCATCATAGCTGTTTTCCACGAGGCCAAGCTCGTTGTAGGTCATTGCGGAAGCAAGCTCAATGGTGTCGTCATCGAATCCGTCCATATCAAATCCCTGATTTAAGAGACTGGTATCTAAATTGTACTTGGCAAGAAGTGCTAAAACTTCATATTGATCGCCCAATCCCCAGTTGCCAATCTTCCCATCCGACGCTGCCTTGGTAAGAACATCCTCAACAGAAGCATCCGGATCAAAATATTTTCCGGCAGAGGCCGGAGAGCCGGAAGCTGTGCTTTCATTCTTATCAGAAGATCCGCATCCAGCAGCTGCGGTAATCACGAGTGCGGTTGTCAGTGTCAGAGCAGTAAGTTTTTTCATGCGTTTTTTCATAATTCATTACCTCCTGTGTAAATCGGTGTTTTGATGATATGTGGGAGTATAGCATGGAACGTATTTTTCGTGAGACCAAAAATGAGAGTATATTTTTGTTTCTGGTGGACATAGCAGAAAAATCAGATGGAGTGTTAAGATGTTGGCAGATCAAAAAGACGAACACACATACAGGAGGATAACGATATGGAAAAATATGCAGCAATTGAAGATGCAAAACAATATATGGATGAATATCGGGAAGATATGATTGTTTTTGCACAGAAATTATTAAAAGTAAAAAGTATCAGCGGACATGAAAAGGGAATTGCAGATCTTTATCTCGAAGAAATGGAAAAACTTGGATATGATGAAGTTTTTCGGGATGAATATGGAAATGTAGTGGGACTGGTCAAGGGAGAGGAAAACGGACCTACGATTATGTATAACTCTCATATGGATCATGTAGATGAAGGGGATCTAAGTAACTGGGAGGGGTACGATCCGTATGGAGGATTAAAAGATATCTGCGAAGTGGATAATCAGGAAAAGACCGCAGTAGAAAAAAGTACCTGTCTGCATGGACGGGCAGCCTCGGATGTAAAGGCAGGTGGAGCCGTTCAGATTTATACCGGAGCCGTGCTGGCACGGTTGAAAAAAGAAGGTTATGCATTGCGGGGAACTTTTATGTTCAGCGGAGTGGTACTTGAGGAAGCAGGAGAGAACCTTGGAATGAAACTGCTTCACCGCGAGACTTTGCCGAAGCATGGCCTGGATTATGACTGCGTGGTATCTTCGGAGGCTTCTTCTTTGAAACTGGCACTGGGACACCGCGGGCGAATTGAGTATCTGGCAACCACTTTAGGGCGTACTTCCCACGGAAGCGCACCGTGGCTGGGAATCAATGCGATTTACAAGGCCATTCCTTTTATCAATAAAGTAAAGGATGAATTGTATCCTTCCCTGCCAACAGATCCGGATTTGGGACAGGCATCTATCTCGTTAAATATTATCGAGTGTACGCCGGGAGCACTTTCGATTGTGCCAGATCATTGTATGATGTCATTTGACCGTCGGACACTTCCGAGCGAAGATCCACAAGAGGTGCTGGTGCAGTTTGAAAACATTGCATCGAAGCTGGCAGAAGAAGATTCGGAATTTAAGGCAGAAGTACAGGTAAAGCAGGGAACACAGACAACCTATACCGGCATTACAGTGACAGATGATAAAAACAGTTATCCGTGGAAGATCAGCCGGGAGCACCCATTTGTCAAAGCTGCAGCGAAAGCACTTGAGGATGTCGGACAGCAGGTAAAATATACCCACTGGACCTTTGCCACAGATTTAAGCGTTACAGCGGGAATGTATCATAAGCCATCGATTGGGTATTCCCCAATGCAGGAACAGTATGCACACACGCCATATGATAAGGTGCGAGTGGACTTTATGCAGACAGCATTGGACGGAAATATTTCTATCTTCTTATCCTGTACAGAGGCTGGAAAAGAGATTGGCAAATTGATTTAAGGAGGACATCACATGAAATTGTATTTTTTCAGTTGTGGGTTTCTGGAAAGTACAAAAGGATTGTTTGTCAATGGAGGCGGGAACGAAGCATATTGCGTTCCCGTCCCATTTTTTCTGATTCAGCATCAGGGGAAAAATATCCTTTTTGATACCGGAAATCACCGAATGGATATGCAGGGGCATTTGAAGGAAGCTCTGGTGCGATCGGTCAAGCCGGTGTTTTCTGAGAAAGAACTGGCGCATCATGCGATCCGGCAGGTCGGGGTAGCACTGGAGGAGATCGATTTTATTATTGTGTCACATCTGCATCATGACCATGCCGGGGAACTGGGGCAGTTCCCAAATGCTACGATTCTGGTGCAGCAGGCAGAATATGATTATGTGCACCGGCCGGATGATATCATGGAGCAGACCTATTATCCGGATGAGATACCGCAGGAGCTGGACTGGTATTTTCTGCATGGGGAAAAGGATAACAGATTTGATTTGTTTGGGGATGGAAAACTGGTCATTTATTATACGCCGGGACATACAGCCGGGCATCAGTCCCTGCTTGTGCGGACAGACCGGGATGGTGCGTTTTTTCTTGCCGCAGATGCGTGTTATACATTGGAAAATATCCAGTCGGGGGTATTGCCGGGACTGGTATTAGACAGCGCAGCATATTTGCAGAATATAAAGACGTTTCGCTTTTTACAGAAAACCGGTGTGACAATCGTACCGGGGCATGATCCGCAGCTGTGGGAGCAGTTTCGGCATGCGCCGGATTATTATGAATAATTGCATTCATCATAGAGGAATGTATGTTGCGAAATTTATTACATATGCTATACAGGTGGAATATATTCCGTTCCTTCAAGGGATACGTTACCTGACGCCCCTTTGTTTTTGGCTGTAAAAAAGTGGAGGAAATATGAACAGAGAATGGTGCGATGACAATCTGCCAGACCTCCTCAAATCCATATAATGGAAATCTGGCGCCGGATGATTACCAGCAAAAAATTGCAGAGGGAATCGCAGACGGACTGGACGCATATTTTCAGTAATACAAAGTTCATAGGAATCATGTTTTCACAACATATCCTCCAACATAAATCCGACACTTAACTGCAGACGCGTATTGAGCTGGGACAGATCCATGGAAAGAATCTCAGAAATACGCGTCAATTTGTAGTTGATCGTGTTGCGGTGGACATACAGCTCGTCTGCGGTTTCCTTTACGCTTCCATTGTGATTGAGATAAGCGCGCAGAACCACCGTCAGATCGGAATTGTTTTTTTCGTCATAATCCAGAAGTGGGCGGATCGTTTTGTCATAATATTCCTGGATGATTTCACGGTCTTCGATTCCCATGAGCAGTTTGTAAATTCCCATATCAGAATAAAAAATGAGAGAATGGTCGATTTTTCCGTTCTCCTGCAGCTTTTGGATGGATTTGGCCTGCCGGTAGCTTTTCCACAGACAGCGGATGCTTTTGGTCAGTTTTCCACAGCCCATAGAGATCGCTTCTCCGCTGGCAAGCAGCTGTGAAGCACGGGAGCAGAGATCCCCGATGAACGTATGCAGTTCATTTTCGGAATAGTTGGCGGCTACGATCAGAATTTCTGCGTCGTGGGAGAAAATAGCAAAATTGTCGTATTTATGCCGGGCATAGGTGTCTAAACTGGTGACAAGCTGTTCCAGACGGATGGGAAGTTCCGTGGCAGTGTGCGTAAGACTCATCATACATACGGAATATTTCCAGCTGACACGAAACCCCTGTTGTGACAGGGGAACGACATATAGTTCTTCCTGTTTCGGAAAGAAAATAGCGTTTTTAAATCCGGCTGCCGTTTCCAAAATCCGCTGTTCATCTTTGGTGATAGCAAAGCAGAAAATCCGCATCACTTCCGCAAGATGGATTTTCCATGGAATAACAAAAAGCGGAAAGTTTTTTTCGTTGCAGAAGTCGATGGTATCCTGTGGAATTTCCTCTATAAAAGGACCGGTGTTTACGATCACACCGGCTACCTTTTTTTCGTACATGAGCTGGATTAAATCCAGCAGATTGGTCTGGGTGCCAAGTCCAAGTCCTGTAGTAAAGGCGATTTCTCCTCCTTCGAGAAAGTCGGAAGCTTCGGCAGTTTCGACCATGTGTACCCATGTGACGAGATTGTGGATACCGCCTTTTCCGGCAATTAAACTGACATCCATATGTGAGACTTTTTCCATCAGGCGTTGTAATTCCATGGCCATTTAGTATTCCTCCCAAACAAAAAAGGCAACGACCCCTTTTGGGGCACCGTTGCCTTTTGCATTTCCTATAATGTTCCATATTATAGCACAATTCGGAAAAAAGAAAACCCTTTTGTCCGTAAAAATTTTTGCCCTAAAACGTTCTTTGTGCTGTGGCACAGTAGAATTTGGGTTGTGGCTCATTGTTTTGCGGTCTGGCATGCTTATAATGGGGAGTATCAAAACGAACCACAAAGGGAATGCACAGAAAGGCAGGTAGATGATATGACACCACAGGAAATAAAAGAAAATGCAAAGAAGTATGTACTCCAGTCATGGAGCAAGCAGGCAGCCTTAAATCCGATCCCGGTTGAGAAGGCCGAAGGGATTTATTTTTATGATTATGATGGAAACCGTTATACGGATATGTCCTCGCAGCTTGTAAATTTAAATGTCGGATTTGGAAATAAAGACATCGGGGATGCCATTAAGGAGCAGGTAGATAAGTATTGCTTTGTCGGACCGGCATATGCTGCAGAGTCCCGCGTAAAACTGGCAAAAATGATTGTAGATCTGCTGCCGGATACGTTTGGAAAAGTATTTTTCACAAATGCCGGAGCCGATGCCAACGAGAACGCCATTAAGATTGCGCGGATGTATACCGGAAGAAAAAAGGTGTTCAGCCGCTACAGAAGTTATCATGGATCTTCGTTTGGCGCAGGAAACTTAACCGGTGAGCCAAGACGTTATCCGCTGGAGCCGGGGATTCCTGGTTTTGTAAAATTCTTTGATCCATACATTTATCGTGAGCCGATCAATTTTGCATCGGAAGAAGAAGCCACAAAGTATTATCTGGCAAAGCTGCGTGAGCAGATTATTTATGAAGGTCCGGATCAGGTGGCAGCGATTGTGATGGAGACAATCACCGGATCGAACGGAATTATTATTCCACCGAAAGGTTATCTGCCTGGTGTGCGTAAGATTTGTGATGAATTTGGAATTGTCATGATCTGTGATGAAGTTATGGCAGGCTGGGGACGTACCGGAAAGATGTTTGCTTTTGAAAACTTTGACGTAAAGCCGGATCTGGTGACATTTGCAAAAGGTGTTACCTGTGGTTATGTACAGCTTGGCGGCGTTGCTGTCAGCAGCAAGATTGCGTCCTACTTTGACGATCATCTTCTCTCCTGCGGACTTACTTACAGTGGACATCCACTCGCATGTGCAGCAGGTGTTGCATGCGTCAACTACTATCAGAAAGCCAACATTCTTGACAATGTAAACAAGGTTGGAAAGGTTCTTGCAGAGAAACTGGATGCCTATAAAGAGGCACATGCATGCGTGGGAGATGTACGTCACATCGGACTTTTCTCCTGTGTAGAACTTGTTAAAGATAAAGAAACCAAAGAGCCAATGGTATCTTATGGATGTGATCCACAGGGAATCATGGGAAAAATTGTCGGAATGCTCAAGGAGCGTAAATTCATGACGTATTCCCATGAAAATATGATTTTTGTATGCCCGCCGCTTATTATTACGGAGGAACAGCTGCTCGAAGAATTGGAAAAGTTGGATGAAGTGCTGGGAATTGTCGATAAAGAGTATATCTGAAACAGATAAAATAACAGGAAAGGAAGTGACAGTATGGCACATTTTGCAATTCCTTCCCACATTCTGGTGGGAAAGGACGCACTGCCATCTGCAGTGCCATATTTAAAGACGTATGGAAACCGGGCATTTATTGTAACTGGAAAGCATGTGGGAAAGTCTCCGATGATGGAGCAGTTGAAAAAAACACTGGAAACAGCGGAGATTGCCTATTATGTGTTTGACGGGATCACCGGAGAACCGACAGACAAAATGATTGAGGAAGGTCTCGCGCAGTATAAGAAAACCGGGTGTCAGTTTATCATCGGTATCGGTGGTGGAAGTCCGCTCGATTCGGCAAAAGCGATTGCCGCTATGGCCGTCAATGAAGGAAAGATCGCAGATTATAACGGAAAAGAAATCACAGGAAGTGTGCCGGGGATTGTAGCGATTCCGACCACTTCCGGAACCGGATCGGAGGCAACCAAATTTACAGTTATTACGGATCAGGAAAAAGATATCAAGATGCTGTTAAAAGGGGATTGTCTCGTTCCGGATCTGGCGATTGTCGATCCTGATTTTACGATGGATATGCCAAAGAGCGTGACGGCAGCAACCGGTCTGGATGCGCTGACGCATGCGGTAGAGGCGTACACCTCCCAAAAGGCATTTTCGCTTACCGATGTACATGCAGTTTCAGCTGTAAAACGGATCATGAAGTATCTGCCGGTTGCCTATAAAAATGGGTACGACGCGAAAGCGCGCGAAGAAATGTCACTGGCAGCATTGGAGGCCGGATTCTGTATTAATAATTCCAGCGTTACACTGGTGCATGGCATGAGCCGTCCGATTGGTGCATTGTTTCACGTACCGCACGGAATGAGCAATGCAATGCTGTTAAAAGAGTGTCTGGGCTTTGCACTGAATGGGGCCTATGACCGGTTTGCCACACTCGGAAGGGCCATTGGAGCTGCGACAGAAGCAGACAGCGACCAGACTGCGGCAGAAAAGCTTCTGGATGCGATTGAGGAAGTCTGTAACATCTGTGAAATTCCAACGCTCCGTGCGTATGGAATCAAGGAAGAAGAATTTCTCCCTGTGATCGAAAAGATGTCCGAAGATGCGATTGCATCCGGCAGTCCGGGAAATACCCGAAAGACGGTAACAAAAGAAGATTGTATGGCAATTTATAAGAAAGTATTTGGGTAAATATTCATATGTGCCACAGCACAAAAGATTTTGTGCTGTGGTGTATTGCAAACAAAGATCACAAAACATATACTTGCAACATAATCACAAAACAAACACAAAGAACACGGCAAAGGCGCCAAAGGATAAGCGCTTTTGCCGTGTTCTTTTATTACTAAGACGGGAGGAAACGAGATGAGTGAATTACAGGAAAGAGAAGTGGAAATACAGGTAAAGGACCTGGATGTAACCTTTAAAGACAATTCAGGAAACGACGTAAAAGCACTTACCGGAGTGAATCTTGATATTTACAAGGGAGAGTTCATTTCATTGCTCGGCCCTTCCGGTTGTGGAAAGACCACACTGCTTCGGAGCATCGCAGACCTGCAGGAGCCGACAGACGGTACCATAAGAATCAGCGGACAGACCCCGAAGGAACTGCGGCTGCAGCAGAAATTCGGATTTGTATTCCAGCAGCCGGTACTGTTTGACTGGCGGACGGTAAAGAAAAACGTGGAACTTCCATTGGAAATCATGTACCAGTCCAAGGCAGACCGCTCAAAGCGTGCAGATGAAATGCTTGAGATGGTAGGACTGAAAGATTTTGCCAACCACTTTCCAAAACAGTTATCCGGTGGTATGCAGCAGCGTGTCAATATCGCCAGGGCATTTGGTATCCGCCCGGAGATCCTGCTGATGGATGAGCCGTTTTCCGCACTGGATGAGTTTACAAAAGAAAAGTTATACGAAGATCTGCTCCGGATCTGGAGACAGACAAACAAGACCATCATTTTTGTCACCCATAACATTCAGGAAGCGGTATTCCTTTCCGACCGGATCTGTGTGTTATCTCCGCATCCGGGACGGTTATCCGCGATTGTGGATGTGGATCTGCCAAGACCACGGACGCTGGATATGAAAGAGAGTGCACACTTTAACGAACTGGTATTAAAAGTACGCAACAGTTTTGAAGGGGGCAGCGTTTAATGAAGAAAATAAATAAACTTTTTGATAAAAAATGGGCATCCACCGTTCTGTGGATACTGATTATCATCGCGGCATGGGAGATCGGAGCATCGGTCGTATCCGTGACAAAGCGAACACCGGAGAACATTCTCCCGCATCTGTACCAGGTGATTGCGGCAGCGTTTTCCACCCGGCAGGTTTCCGCCGGATTAAGTGCCACGATGGTGGTTCTGACAAGTGCAAGGACAACGATTTTAAGAGCACTGCTTGGATTTTTAGTAGGAACTGCCGCGGGATTTGTGCTGGCGCTTCTGATGAAACTTTCCGGTCTGGTAGAAAAGATGCTTTTTCCGTATCTGATGCTGATCCAGCTGATCCCGGTACTCGGTCTTGCACCGATCATCCTCTCCATCACCGGAGATATCAACAAGAGCCGTATCATTATTGCCGCGATTTTAAGTTTCTATCCGGTAGCAACCAATACACTGGCAGGATTTAAATCCGTGCCACAGGAAAAATACGACCTGATGTATACCTACGCGGCAAAGAAACCGACGATCTATGCGAAAGTGCTGATTCCGACCGCGATCCCGTATTTCTTTACCGGAACAAAGATCGCTGCACCGATGGCGATCACCGCATCCATCCTGGTAGATACTTTACAGGGTGACGGAGGACTTGGATGCATGCTTTCCCAGTCGTTGAAACATGCGATGTCCATCTACGTATTCTGGCTGATCGTATTCTTCAGTGCATTTATCGGAATCTTCAGTGGATGTCTGATGGGCTGGATTGAAAATCTGATATCCCCGGAAAAGCGGGGCTTAAGAAAAGCAAAAAAGGCTGCAAAGAAGGGAGTGAACTAATATGGCACAGAAAAGGAAAAGACCGAAAAGCCTGTATCGCAGAATGAAGGACAGTGCACAGGTACAGGCAGCACTTACCGTAATCCTTCCGGTGCTTCTTGGAATTGTGATCATTGCGCTGTGGCAGACACAGGTGCTTCATCACTGGTTTAAGACCGATACGTTCACCCTTCCACTCATTACCCGTATCGGGAAAATCTTTTTGGAAAACTTCGGAAAGATCAAAGGAAATATCGCAGCGACCATGATTGTTGCCGTGGTTGGCCTGGCGGCAGGAAGCGTGCTCGGATATGCCGTTGCGATTCTTGCAGCAATGTTTCCGAGAGTCGGAAAAGGCGGCCTGAGTGTGGTTGGTGCATTTGCTTCCATTCCGGTTGTGGCACTTGCCCCGGTCATGAATAACTGGACGAAGGATGTTTCCACAGAGGCAAGTACAAGAAGTATGGTGGCAAAGATTCTAGTAGTCATGCTCATCGCAGCAGCAAATATGAGTTTAAATGCCTACCGCGGTCTGACAGAACTAAAGCCATACGCCATGGATCTGATGGCAACGTATGCAGCAAAACGGCGCACCACACTGGTAAAACTGCAGCTGCCGAATTCCGTACCATATATCTTCGTGGCACTGAAGGTATCGGTACCGGCAAGTATCATGACAGCGATTGTAAGTGAATATTTCGCAGAATATATCACAGGAGTCGGAAGACAGATCCGGGAGAACATCGTATTGGCACAGTATCCGACAGCATGGGCGTACATAGCAACGGCCTGCATGCTTGGCATAGTATCCTATGTGATCCTGATGATCGTACAGAGTATACTTCTCCGGAAATACCATTAAAAAAGGTGACGGAGTTGATATAAAACCCACAAAACCCCAAAAAAGGAGGAAAGAATTATGAAGAAAAGAATGGCAAAGATTATGAGCGCAGTACTTGTATCGGCAATGGCAGTATCCATGATGGCTGGATGTGGATCGGATAAGAAAAGCACAGGAAACAACGGTGGCAGTGCTTCCGGGACACAGAGTACCGGCGCAGCAGATACCTCTGATGTAATGAGCAATGAAGAAATCATTAAGAAGGCGGCTGGCGAAGGAAAAGTCAGCAACTGGGGCATTGGTAACCAGTACGAGATCCAGGCGTTACTTGCAAAGTACGGACTCCCAACCGATTATCTGAGTGAAGATTTCACCATGGATGCATTTGATGATGATTCCAGTACACTGGCATCTGCAATGACTTATAACGAGCTTGGACTTGTTAAAAATGATTATGACGGTGGTTACGGCTACGGTGACACGGTAGGATACATTGATATGAACGATGAAGGCGTTGCAATGTTAGAAGATATGATCTTTTGTACCAAGGATTTTGCAACCAAAAATCCGGAGACCGTAAAAGCATTTTTGTATGCATCGATTAAAGGCTGGGAATATGCAGTAGAAAATCCGGAAGAAGCGGCACAGATTGTGTATGAAGCAGGTTCTTCTGTATCACAGGATCATCAGAAGTATATGGCAAGTGAAGTTGCAAAGCTGGTAAAGACAGATATGAATGGCAATGAAGTATCTGAGATAGGAAAGATTGATGATGATGCCATGCAGCAGACACTGGATATTGCAAAGAAGTATGTGACACTGGATGATTCTTCCGCACAGGAAAAATTTGCAAAGCTGACATTGGATGATATCCGTGATACAAGCTACTATGAAACAGCAGAATCTTCTGACGGAACGTTCAGTCCGGAGAAATCAGAAGTATCCATTCAGTTGAAGTGGCTGCCACAGGCACAGTTCATGGGCTACTATGTCGCAGATGCCAAGGGGTATTATGACGAGGTTGGTCTGAAGGTCAATATTGTATCCGGTGGTGGTGATATTTCCGAGACAACTGCAGTAAACAATGGAACGGTAGATTTCGGTGTTACCTGGCCGACCAACATGGCAGTTGCAAATGCCGGCGGTATGAATCTCGTAGAAGTAGCACAGATTTATCAGAGATCTGGTATGACACTTGTTTATAAGTATGACAATTTTAAGAACTAAGAGATAGAAGGAGATGTGCGATATGGAATTACTGATTAAAGGTGGAACCGTCGTTACTGCAACGGAAAGTTTTCCGGCAGATGTAGCGGTCGATGGTGGAAAAATCGTAGCGATAGGCAAGGATCTTGCGGTAAACGCAGAGAAAGTCGTAGATGCAACCGGTAAGCTTGTGCTGCCGGGAGCACTTGATGCACATACCCATATGGCGATGCCGTTTGGTGGAACTGTTTCCGCAGACAGTTATCTGGCAGGCACCAGAGCTGCTGTCTGTGGCGGTGTTACAACCATTTTTGATTATCCGGTGCAACATAAAGGAGAAACTATTTTAGGGCTGATCGGTTCGAAAAAAGATGTGCTGGAAAAAGAAGCCTGCTGTGATTATGCATTTCACTGTTGTATCACGGATCTGAATGACGGCGAGATTTTAGATGAGATGGAACAGGCAGTTGAGGAAGGAATTACCAGTTTTAAATGTTTCCTTGTATACAAGAAAGAAGGCATGATGGTAGATGATGGGATGCTTGCCAGATTGCTTCTTCGGGCAAAAGAACTTGGTGCAATGATCAATGTACATGCGGAGAATCCGGATTTGATCGATCTGCGTACCGAGCAGTATTTAAAAGAAGGTAAGACCTCTGCCTGGTATCATTACATGAGCCGGCCGGAATTTGTAGAGGCAGAAGCAGACAAGAGAGTTGTTCACTGGGCTTCCCACCTGAATACACCAGTATATATCGTACATATGGCAGACAAAGAAGGACTGGAAGCATGTATTAAGGCAAAATCCGAAGGACATCCGATTCTGATCGAGACTTGTCCACAGTATCTGGAATTTACGTGTGATGTCTATAAGAGAGAAGACGGTCGTAACTTCGTATGTTCCCCGCCAATGAAAGGACAGGAAAGTCAGGATGCGTTATGGACCGCAATCCAGTCCGGAATGATTGACACGGTTGCAACGGATCACTGTCCATTCCAGAGTTATGAGAAAGATTGGGGCAAAGATGATTTTACCAAGATTCCAAATGGATGTGCCGGAGTAGAAAACCTTTATCCGTATATGCTGGATGCGGCAAATTCCGGAAAGATTACATTTGAGAGAGCCGTGGAACTTTGTTCCACCAATGTTGCAAAGATTTTTGGCTGTGACAACAAAGGCGCCATTGCAGTAGGAAAAGATGCAGATATCGTCATTTATGACAAGGACAAAGATTTCACGATCAGTGTCAACAATATGCATTCCGACTACGATCATACCATCTGGGAAGGAAAGAAACTTCACGGATATCCAGTTCAGACATATCTGAGAGGAAAACTGGTATACGATAATGGTGATTTTGTCGGAACACCAGGCATGGGAGATTATGTAAAGCGTTCCCACAGATAGGAGGAGATGGCACATGGCATATGAAGAAATAAAAAGAAAAAGCGAAGCGGGCAGATGTCTGTTGTGTCAGGATGCTCCCTGTAGTGGTGCTTGTCCAAAGGGACTGGCAGTTGCTGAAATTGTCCGCTCCGTTCGGTTTGAAAATGAAACCGGAGCCGCAAGGAAATTAGACCATATCACTTGTGAAGGATGCAGTGCACCGTGTACTGGTGCCTGCATCCGGGCAAAAATTGACCGGGGAGTGGATATACCAACGATTTTATCCAGCATTACAGCAGAAGTTCCACAAAATAAAACTCCGGATTTATCCGTTGATTTTTGTGGAGTCCATTGTGAAAACCCGTTTTTCCTTTCTTCCTCGGTTGTGGGAAGTGATTATGAAATGGTGGCCAAGGCCTTTGATTTGGGATGGGCTGGCGTTGCATTTAAAACCATTGGTCTGTTTACTCCGGATGAAGTTTCTCCGAGATTTGCAGCACTCGAAAAAGAGGATAATCCGTTTGTCGGATTTAAAAATATCGAACAGATCAGTGATCACACGCTGGAAGAAAATGTGGAGTATCTGCGACGGCTGAAAAAGGAGTATCCAACCAAAGTAATCATTGCATCCATTATGGGACAGAACGAAGAAGAATGGACAAAACTTGCTTCTTTGATGGAAGAAGCAGGTGCAGACATCATCGAGTGTAATTTTTCCTGTCCGCAGATGGTCGGGGAAGGCCTTGGCAGTGATGTAGGAACCGATCCGCAGCTTGTTGCAAGATATACCGCAGCAACCAAAAGAGGAACAACCCTTCCAGTGCTGGCCAAAATGACCCCAAACATCACAAGAATGGAAGTTCCGGCAGAAGCAGCCGTAAGAGCCGGTGCGGATGGGCTGGCGGCAATCAATACGATCAAAAGTGTGATGAATATTAACTTACACACATTTTCTTCGGCGCCGGATGTCGACGGAAAATCGTCGGAGGGCGGCTATTCCGGAAAGGCAGTAAAACCGATTGCTCTGCGTTTTATCAATGATATGGCAAAAGATGAGAAATTAAAAGGAGTCCCGATCAGTGGAATGGGAGGCATCGAGACATGGCGCGATGCGGCTGAATTTCTGGCATTGGGCTGTGGGACGGTCCAGGTTACCACAAGTGTTATGCAGTATGGATACCGGATCATCGAGGATATGATAGAAGGAATGCAGGATTATCTGGCAGAGAATGGAATGACATCTGTGCAGCAGATGATCGGAAAAGCACTTCCGAATATTGTTCCAGCAGAAAATGTGAACCGTCGTACAATCGAGTATCCGAAATTTAATCGCAGAACCTGTGTTGGGTGTGGAAGATGTTATATTTCCTGTTTCGATGGTGGACATCAGGCACTTCGTATGGATGAAAAAAGACAACCGCTTATGGATGCGAAAAAGTGTGTGGGATGTCAGTTATGTAAACTGGTTTGTCCGACGGGTTCAATTACCGCAGGAACCCGCGTAGAAAAAAGAGCGTAATATAAATTTTTTGATAATAATATGAGAAAGGCAGGTACAGTAGTATGTATAAGTGTAGTTTAGAGAGAATGACAGATAAGATTAAAACATTTTCACAGTTTGGAGATGCAGGACACGGCGGAATTACCCGTTACTCCCTTTCTCCGGAAGCAATCATGGCAAGAAATGAATTCCGCAAGCGCATGGAAGCCATCGGTGCGATCATAGAGATTGATGATGTAGCAAATATGTATGCAACACTTCCGGGAACCGATCCAGATGCAAAGCGAATCGTTATGGCTTCGCACTGCGATTCCGTAAAAAATGGTGGTAACTACGATGGTATTCTTGGTGTTATGTCCGCCATGGAAGTTCTCGAAACCGTTGCAGAACTTAATATTCCGCATAAACATCCACTGACTGCGATGATCTGGACGAATGAGGAAGGCTCTTTGTATCCGCCAGCAATGATGTGTTCCGGAATTGTCTGCTATGATTATCTTCCAGAAGACATCCGCAGTAAGTTTAAATATGAGGATATGATGAATTCCAAGAGTATTCTTGACAACAAGAGTACATTCGGCGAGGCTCTGGAGAAGTCCGGATTTAAGGGAGATAAGAAATATCGTCTTTCTCCGGAAAAATATGAGTGTTATTTTGAAACCCATATCGAGCAGGGACCAATTCTTGAGGATAATGGAAATGATATCGGTGTTGTTGATTGTGTACTTGGAATGTTTAACTACCGGTTAAAATTCTATGGTCAGACCACACATGCAGGAACCTTCCCGATGCCAAAGAGAAAAGATGCATTCCTTGCTGCAGCAGAAGCATTGACCTATCTGCATACAGAGATTGATAAACTTGGTTATCCGGAGCTTGTTTATACAACGGGCGAAGTGGTATGTCATCCATGTGTACATACCTGTGTACCAGATTTCTTCGATTTTTCATTTGACGCCAGACATGAAAAACCAGAAGTGCTTGACAAGGTGCTTGCCATCGTAAAAAGTTGCGCAGACAAGACCTGGGCAGGATGTAAATGCGAAGTCGTAAAGGCTTGGAACCGTGATACGGTATACTGGGATAAGGAGCTGGTAGGTTTTGTCAAGGAGGCTGCAGAGGAACTTGGTGTTTCCCATCAGTATATTCATTCCGGTGCCGGACATGATGCACAGTTCGCAGCATATATGCTTCCGGCAACCATGATTTTCGTACAGTCCAAAGATGGTTTGTCACATTGCGAACCGGAGTATTCTTCCCCGGAGCACTGTACAGAGGGCGCGTCTGTTATGCTTAACGCAGTATTAAAGGCAGATGCCAGATAGGATTGAGACATCAGGACGTAGAGATTTATCTGTGGAGGGGAACAGTATTATGGAAAAAATATTGGTTAGCAGATGCCTGTATGGTGGAGAAATTGTACGATATGATGGCGGAGATACAACAGAGACAGACCCCCGGTTTTTGAAATGGAAAGAGGAAGGACGGTTGGTGCCGGTTTGTCCGGAAGTGTTCGGAGGATTACCGACACCACGTCCGGATTCGCAGAGAATTGATGCGATTCATGTGCAAGCACAGACCGGACAGGATGTGACCAGCGAATATACAAAAGGCGCCAAAGAAGCGTTGCGAAGGGCGAAAGAAGAACAGGTTGCATTTTGTATTATGAAACAGGACAGTCCTTCCTGTGGTAGTAAATATATCTATGATGGAACGTTTACGGATACGAAAAAAGAAGGTCAGGGGCTTGCGGTCGAGTATTTAAGAAAAGCTGGATTTAAGGTTTTTGGAGAAGAAGACATGGATGAAGCCGCAGATTATCTGGAGCGGTTAGAAAAAAGGGGGTGAGATCATGAAAAATTATGTAATTACCATTGCCAGAGGCTTCGGCAGTGGCGGAAAAGACATTGCAACCCGGCTGGGAGAGGCGCTTGGAATCCCGTGCTATGAACGGCAGATTCTTACCATGGCATCGGATCAGAGCGGAATCGATGAAAGTGTATTTGTGGAAACCGATGAAAAACTCCGGGGAAAACATCTGGCGAATTTCCTTCGAAGAATGCCGGTCAGCGGTGTCGTAGAGCCAATGGAAAAGGATTTTATTTCCGATGTCAATGTTTTTAATATTCAGGCAGATATCATCCGGACACTTGCAAATACAGAGAGTTGTATTATTGTAGGAAAATGCGCAGATGATATCCTGCGCAGCTACTCCAATGTCATTAGCGTGTATATTGAAGCACCGCGGGCAGCCTGTGTAAAATCCATCATGGATAAAATGCATGTATCGGAAAAAAGAGCAAATTATCTGATTCATACAACAGACAAATACCGTGCAAAATATTACAGCTATTATACTTCCGGAAAAGACTGGACCAATCCGACAAACTATGATCTGGTGTTAAATAGTGACCGGATCGGGCGGGAGAAATGTGTACAGCTGATACAGGAGTATATAAAGATTCGTTTTTCAGGGGAACCTGTAAGTGAATAAAAGACAACATAAGCCTGCGGAGGATATGGCAATCCTTCCGCAGGCTTGTTTTATTTTATATATGGAACCGTTTAATGTCAGGTCAATGCTGAAATCAATCAGACCGGATTTAATACATTTTTCCGGTTCTTTTCTTTTTTTGATGTTTTCATTTTGGGAACCTTTTCCTTTTTGGAAAATAAGGTATGCTTTTTTTGCAGTTTCCCACGGATTTCTGCACTCAACTGGCGGTAACGTTCTTCTGTCATATCGTTTTGTTCCCGGATGAGATAGTTCATTTCTTTTAAGACGGTTTCCCGTATTTCTTTGCTGATATCGAGCGTAAGTGCTTCATTGTTCTGTGCAATCGCATGCCCTACAATGTCACTCATCAGTTCCCGGAACTGTGCCATGCGTTCTTCCGCGGAAAGGGTATTTACAGGTAAGTCGGTTTTATCTGTATTCTGTCGGTCCGGTTTGGCGACAACCGTGTGATGATGTTCCCGGTTACATGCGGGCAATGGACCAGGTGCTGCAGAATCCGGCACGGAAACACCGGCATCTTCGGGGTTTTTATTGTGTAATATCATGCGGATTGCCTTCAGCTGGTATCCTTTTTCTTTGAGTTCTTTGATCTTTTGGAATTCCTGTATGTTCTCTCGTGTATAGTATCGATGTCCCATCTCATTTCGTGGGATGGTCAGGTCGAGTTCTTCTTCCCAGTAACGTAACACATGGGTTTCCACACCGGCCAGTGCAGCGGCATCGGAAATCATGTAACGTACTTTTTCCACGATAGCATGTCCTCCTTTTTTCGTTACAGTTATTATAACTTTTCGAAAAGGTGAGTTCAAACATTTTCCATCGTATTTTTCTGACATTTCTCGCAGTCTATAAAAATAAACCTTGACATTTCTGGTTTATAAGAATAAACTGAAAACAGGTTGATAGCTATAAACCTGTGAAGGAGAAAAAGATGGAATATGTAAAATTATGTGACAGTGATTACCGGTTTATGTGTGTCGTATGGGAACATGCTCCCATCAACTCCGGGGAACTTGTAAAGTTATGTCAGGAACAGCTTGGCTGGAAGAAATCTACGACTTATACGGTTGTACGGAAAATGTGTGAAAAAGGATACATTGCCAATGAGGATGCAACGGTTTCTGTTTTAATTCCAAAGGAACAGGTGCAGGCAGAGGAATCCCGTTATTTTGTGGACCGTACATTTGACGGGTCATTGCCGGGCTTTATCACCGCATTTCTTGGGGGTAAGAAAATTTCCAAAAAGGAAGCGAAAATGCTCAAAAAAATGATTGATGAGCATAAGGAGGGGTGACAGATGATGGAGAAGGCAGGTGGCATTTTTTTGTCGTTTCTGCAACGGAATGGAATTGTGGCAGTTGTAATTCTTGCAGTACTTGCAGTGCGCATGTTTTTACGGAAATGTCCAAAGAAATATTCCTATGGATTATGGGGGATAGTTGGAATTCGTATGATATTTGATCTGCCCATTGCTTCCAGATTCAGTCTGTTTAATCTGGTGCGACTGGTAAAAAGAAAATCACAGCTGACAAAAATTGTGTACCGTACCGGATTGCCGGGGATGCATGCACAGCCGGTCACAAAGCAGGTGACACAGGCGGCTGCCGGATCACACGTTACAGATCAGGCGACACATACAGCAGCCGGTCTGACAGCTGCGCTTACAACTTCACAGAAGATATGTGCGCTGTTGTTTTTGGTATGGCTGACCGGGATGCTGTTATTTTTGGCATATGGGATCTATTCCTATATAAAATGCCGGAAGATGGTACAGACGGCAGTTCTTTTAACATCTGACAAGCAGACGGAGGGAAGTATTCGTCGGAAAGTAACAATATGGGAATGTGATCGTATTCCGTCTCCGTTTGTTCTGGGAATTTTCCGCCCGCAGATTTATATCCCGTTTCGGATGGAGAAAAAGGAACAGCAGTATATACTTGCACATGAAAGCTGGCATATCCGCAGATACGATCCACTGTGGAAGATGGTGGCATTTGTGCTTCTTGCCGTATACTGGTGGAATCCATTTGCCTGGATCGCTTTTTTCTATATGACAAGAGACATGGAGATGAGCTGCGATGAGGCGGTACTTGCCCAGTTTGGAAATGAAATTAAGCAGGGGTATAGTGCATCCCTTCTGTCCTTTGCGATGGAAAGACACCCGTATTCATTTGCACCGGTTGCTTTTGGAGAGGGGGATGCAGGAAGGAGGATTAAAAACGTGTTGAATTTTAAGAAACCGCATACCTGGGTGGCCGCAATTGCAACGCTTTTGATTGTCATAGTGGCGGTAAGCTGCCTGACAAACCAGAAGCCGTCCGGCATAAAGACTGTGAATCCGACAGAGAAAGTGGAAAGTACACAAAAACCTGTGCAGGAAAATATGGTGGATGCAAAAACGGAGCAGAGCATCGGGGAATGGGCACAGGCATTTTGTGACAGAGACGCAGCAAAAATCATGAAAATGACAACGGAAGAGGCACAGGCAGATTTAGAGAAAGCACAGCTTTTGTGGGTGGACGAGGATACTCCGTCATTTGGGTGGTCAAGTCCATGGCCGTGGGGAGCGTTTGGAGATTTCTTTGGCGGAACCGGAAAAGAGATGAATGGTTACTGGCTGCATGAGATCAACCCGGAAGTACAGACGGCAGAGATTCTTTATTATGCAGAGACATCAGATCCGCATGTGAGTGTGTGGATTGAAAATATTCATTATACACAGAAGAACGGAACGTTTCAGATCACAAAGGAAGAGATTAATCAGTTTGCGGATAGTCTGGATGCGAAAACGGATGGCATTTCATCGGTGGACGAATTTGATACAGCTTATGCACAGGGAATCAATGATTCGCAGATGGATTATCGTGTGAATGGCATGGGTAAAATGCTGAATAAAAATATGACAGCAGCCGGTGTATTGACTGAGCCGACAGAGGCAGCACGGCAACTGTTGAATCTGTCTTCAGACGAAAAACTTGTTTCCGTGGAAAAGGATTCTGAGTCGGAAGATCAAACAAAAGTTGGTTTACAGATTACATTTTTAAAGAGTGGTGAGAAGCGCTATATATGCATGATCCAGCCATGGGGAAAGAATGGAATCTGGATTCCGGCAGAGGGAAATGAAACAAAATAAAAATTATTTGACAAATGGCACCGGGCTTTTTATAATGAAAACCAGTTATAATGAAAAGCGAAGATGGGAACAAGTACCAATGTGTGGAACGAACAGAAAGCAGCCGGTAGATGAGAGGCACACGGAAAGCACAGACGGCTTATGAAACAAACATAAGCCGGGCGATAAGGAATCCCCCCAGCAGGCTGGGTCCCCCCTGTCACGGCTTATGGAACAA
>Ga0256405_10002441_pt1 | contig 42762 bp, 32 predicted proteins | sample RumenRJG_02DNA_FD_189096 | JGI IMG/M metagenome (GOLD analysis project Ga0256405, IMG submission 189096) | Bovine rumen microbial communities from Lethbridge, Alberta, Canada - RJG_02 | ecosystem: Host-associated > Mammals > Digestive system > Stomach > Rumen | place: Canada: Alberta... | reverse complement strand
GAAGAGGTGGCCCATGTAATAGCAGAGTTGACAAGCGGATGCAGGACATCCGCAACGTATTGAGATAATGAACTAAACAATAGACTCAGAACTGTAAAGAAAAATCAGGACGGGTCATACACCCCGTTAAACCTCGCCACAAGCCTCGCGCCTCGAAAAGTGATTTTTTCAATTTCCGTCACTTTTACCCTAATGCGCCCAAATGCCAAAAATATGAAAACCAAATTTTTGAGATTGCAGAACTTTGGCCCAAAACGGCCCAAAAACGAACAAAAGAGTATGAAAAAACACGTTTTTACTGACGCTGCCAGGCTTGGCGGCTTCAAAACCGCTTTGCCGGAAACGGCAGCGCAAGTAACTGCCACTGGCGAAGCAGTGCGGGCGAGCTTTCCAGAGCTGGCGTGGAACACAAAAACCGTCTGGCTCCTGGCCTTTGAGCCGGCCGTGCGCCAGCACCTTTGCGCGACGATCTTACAGCGCGCCAGCAAATCTGCAAACCTTTCTTGCGAGTGGGAGAAAGGCGACCCACAACCGCCCAAAGTGGTAAACGAGATCTTGCCGGAGACGGTCGAGCGGCCGGCACCGCTCAGCGAAGACGCCAGGCTGCATAGAAAGCTGGTGGAAATGCAGACCAGAGAAGCCCGCAAGCCAATTTTGGAGTTTATCGGCAGCGAGCTGTTAGAAGTTTATCTGCGTACCGGCGCGCTCTATATTGATGCTGACGGAAAAACCAGGACAGCGCCCGAACGCCTGGACGACTATTTTACACTGTACGCCGAAACCGAACAGCAGGCCAAATTTGTAGCCGCCCTGGAACGGATGCGCGAAGCGGCAAAAGAAATGGCCGACGCTTACCGGGCCACCCTGGAGCTGGTGCCGTCCACTTGGCGGCTGGAACTGGCCGCAAACGCCGGCTTCTATCAGCCGACCGCTGGCAAACTTACCAGCGACGGCCATATAGGGCTTATCGATGCAGACGCCGTGCCGCGCGCTTTGATATCGTATTTTAACTTAACCAGTACGACAGCGGCGCCAAAGTTTTACAACGCCGCCGGATTCTGGAACTATACACCAGAAGACGTGCTGGCACTGACTGGCTGCGCAGTGTGTAGCGTTAGACGGCCGCGCAAATCTACTTACGCCGTTTATCGGAAAATCTTGTAAGCAATGACGCGTTATTCTTTTGAAGTGTCTTTCGACGCTATGCGCGGAAGACTGGCCGAAATACTGGCCGGCAACCCCAGCAAGGCCGGCGTAATAAGCGTAACGGTACGCGGCCACCGCTGCCCGGTAGAGATTGCAAAGCTATACCCCGGCAAAGAGGTAGCCCGGTACTTTGAACTGACGGACGCCGGGCTTATGATCGTGCGGGATAACTACGCCGAACTTGTGGCCTACTGGGACGTTTACACGATGCACCTACATACTTACCAGGCAGAAAAGCTTGCAGACTAAAAAAGTTTTACTACCTTTGCAGAAAGCCGCGCGGTATTGGAGTTTTGGGCCTTGCCTAACTTGTTACACCCTCCAAAAAGCCGCGCGGTTTTTTAGTGCTTTTGTTACCATTTTGTTACTCGCCAAAATTTGTTACACGCTATATGGCTGATAATCAAAGGATAACAAGGGAAATTAAATGTTTCCTCTTCAACGTCTAGCCCTCGGGCCCAACGCATATACGACAAACCCCCGGAAGCCGTCTGGCAACCGGGGGTTCGCTGTTTATATAGTATCAGTATTGCCTAGAAGAAACGGGCGCGGTGGTCCTGGACATCGGCATCGTCCATCATGACCGGAAGGATCATCTGGGTCAGGTAGGACGCCGTCTGCATGTCGCGGCTCTTGGCATCGTCCTCGGTGTAGAAGGAACCGGTATCGCGGCCCTTGACCTGGAAGACATAGACACCGATGGTACCGGCGACCGGTCCGCAGACTTTGCCTTCCGGAGCGACGGAAAGGGCACCGATGAAGGCCGGATCAAGCGCCTGGGCTCCCATGGAGGAGAAGGAGACGCCGCTCTGGCTGCTGACGCTGGTGCCGAGTTTCTCGGCGATGGCGCTGAGGTCGGTCATGCCGGCGATCTTGCCTGCGACATCATCGGCCATCTTCTTGGAAAGCTTCTCGGCATAAAGCTGCTCACGGATCTGGGAAGCGACCTCGGTCACATCGGCGATACCTTCCTTGTGGGCGGCACGGACGGTGGCGATCACGAAGTAGTTGTTGTCGACCGTGATGATGTTGGAAACCTTGCCCGGCTTGTTGTCGAAGGCCCAGCGGGTGACCTCGCGGGTGTTCGGAATGGCACCGAGCTGGTTGGCGCTCTCAAGCATGCCGGAAACCGGGTGGGAGTAGACACCGAGGGTGTCGACAGCCTTGCGGTAGTTCTCATACTTGCCGGCGGCAGCGGTTGCGAAGTTGTTGGCCTGGCTGTAGAAGGAGTTGAAGGTCTCCTTGCTGGCGAGGGCTTCCTTCTGGTAGATAGCCACCTGCTTCTTGACGATCGGAGCGGTCTTGCGGGTCACCTCGACGATGTGGGTGCCATACTGGGTCTTGAGGATGTACGGCTTGCCGGTCTCGGCGGTCATGACGGACTCGAAGCCCTGGATCATGTAGTTCTGGGTCATCCAGCCGAGGTTGCCCATCTCGCCGCCGTCTGCGGAACCCTGGTCGGCGGAATTGAGGGCGGCCACGTTGGTGAAGGTCTCCTTTTTGGTCTGGAGCACGTTCAGGAGGCTGTCGGCGACATGGTCGGCATCCGTTCCCTGGAGAAGGATGTGGCGGACATAGACGGAGTCAGGGATGTTCTTGGTATCGATGACACGGGCCATGTAGAAGGTATTGCCGGAGGAAACGATCTCGGAGACGGGAGCGTTGCTTTCCCAGACGAAGGTGTCGAGGTCGGCGTTGACCGTGCTGAGTTCGCCCTTCTTGTACCAGTATTCGGAATACGGACGCTCGGAACCGTTCTTGAGCAGGAAGCTCTTGAGGTTGTCGGAAGCGGCGAATTCATCGTAGAGTTCGGCGACGGAATTCTTCGTGGCCTCGATGTCGGCAGCGGAAGGAACAACTTCGAAGACGACATATTCGATGTCGCGGCTGGCCTGCTGGCGGAAGAAATTCTTGTGCTTGTTGTAGAAATCGCGGATCTCGCTGTCAGAGACGACGATGGTGGAATCCTGCTGGAAACCGAAAGGAACCATCACGAAGTCGACGTCGGTCGTGCTGTTGTTCTCGGCGATGTCGCGGCGGAGCATCAGCGGGTTGCCGGTGTTGCTGGCAACGAAGAGGTTGCTGTATTTCTGGATGAACTGCTGGTTGAAGACGGAGTTCTGCAGATAATCCCAGTACAGACGGACGTTCTCGTCGGTCTTGGACGCCTGGGCGAAGCTGTTGACCTGAGCGGCGGAGAAGTTGCCGTTCTCATCCATGAACATCGCGTTCTGGGCGACGAGCGGGGAACCGCCGGAAAGGAGGCTCTTCATTTCATCCTGGCCGACATTCAGGCCGGCTTCCTTCGCGCGCTCGATGAAGAGGTAGCGATAGATGAGATCCTGCCAGGCGGCGTCGCGGATCTGCTCCTGCTGGTCGGCGCTGCTGGTGCCGGAGGTAAGTTCATTGATGGTGGTGTAACGGTTGATCTCGTCCTGGAAATCAGAATAAGAGACGGTATTGCCGTTGATTTTGCCCACATCGTACTTGGAAGACATGTTGTTGAATGCCTGTACCAAGTCGTCCGGGCTTACAATAAAGGAGAGCAGGCCGAGCGCGATAATAATCGACGCAGCCACTCCGAATTTGATGCGAATTTTATCAAGAACCGCCATTGTTTATGGTTTTTTAATTATTATTCAAATCCTTCAAAACACTTTTGGGGTGCGAAGATAGTAATTTTCCGTCAAATCAACACCATTTTTTTGACAGATACGCATTTATCCGGCCTATTTTCTCAATAACGGGCCTATGAAATTGGCGGAATCGATGCGGACTTCAGTGGAATCCTGCACCACCACCCCATAGCTGTTGAAAGGACGCATGATCGTGGACCGGGTCACCTTTTCATCCGTGCGCATGCCGTATCCCTGGATGAAACCCGAAGGAGAATACATCCGCACGTAGCAGTCCGTATAAATCTCTCCCTTCGTCCGGTCCCAGTAGATCGTATCCGTCTCCATGGTCTCATCCTTCAGGACATTGCGCATGATGACGTTCCCGAAAGCCTTCCATATCTCGTTGCCGCTCTTCTTGTATTTTTCGTGCGCGGCGTTCTCGGAATGGATTTCCGACTGGAGTTCCCCCTGCTCCGTATAGCCGTACACGTCCAGGCCCTGCGGAAACAGTTCATAACTCATACTGTCCGTGTCGTAACGCTCCATGACCGGGGCTTCCACGCGCATGTCCAGCCGGCCCGAAGTCGTCTGGAGGATGTACATGCTGTCAACGACCAGCAGCGGCGTGACGGACAGGTCCAGCCGCTCCGCTTCCGAAAGCTTGGCTTTGCAGGAATAAACGATGAAAGCAACCGCCGCAGCGGTTGCCATCATCGATAAGGTATTTTTCAGTCTTGCCAAAACGGAAGATTACTTGTTGGTTCTGACCGTGGTGGTAGCGGACATGCCGCCGCAGGAGACCGTGTAGGACTGGCCGTTGGTCAGGTCGTACATGAAGGCGTCAGCCGTGTTCGGATAGTAGGCGCTGTACATGCCGATGGCCTTGCGGCAGTCGTCGGCGAGGCTCTCGTCGGCGTTCATCGCACGCTGCATGTAATCCGTAGCCACCCAATACTTGGCCCTTCTCTGGATTTCGTCGCCGCCGCAGGAAGCCTGGGCCCAGGCGTTGGCGATGATCTGGTAGGACTTGCCGGCATAGCTCGCGTCGAGGGATGCAGCCTTGTTGGCGGCGGCGACAGCCTTGCTGCCCATGTTGTTGCGGATGCAGAAGCTGGCGTACTCGTAGTTGTACTTCGCGGCGGTTGCGGCATCCAGGCCTTCACCGTTGATAGCCTCTTCCATGTAAGCGGCAGCCTCCTCGTTGTTTTCCTTGGCGGCGTTCAGGCGGAACAGGAAGTAAGCGCTCTGGGCGGACGGCTGGATCTTGTGCATCGTCGTAGCGGCGCGCAGGAACAGGTCGTTGTTGGTGCAGTCGTCGGTGGAGTTCATCATCTTGACGATGTTCGTCGCAAGGTCGAGGTCGTTCGGGTTGGCCTCATAGCGCGGGGTGAAGAGGGCGATGAGGTTGTCGCAGCTGGCCACCTTGCTGGTGATGAAGAGGCCTTCCATGTCGGCACGGGCGCGGTCGTTGGCTTCCTTCTCGGTGTCATTCGCCGGGGTCGCGGAATTGACGAGGTTGATGTTGCGCTGGTAGGTGTTGATGACCTGCTCGGCGTCGAGTTCGCCTTCCTGGTAGAGGGCGATCGCGGTGTTCAGGTTGAAGAGCAGGATGCTGGCCTTGGTCTCTTCCTGGTTGAGCGCGATGATCTCGTTCAGACCCTTGTAGAGGCTGGAGTTGTCGTCCTTGATGAAGTTGTTCATGTCCGTACCCTTGTTGTTGCGGGAGGTGACGGCATAGTTCGGATAATACTCCGCACGGACGTCATGAAGGGTCATGAGCGTATCGATCAGGGCCTTGCGGTATTCGGTATTCTTCGCGTTCTTGTTGATGAGCTGGCGGATCATCGTGGTACCGTCAATCAGCATGTTCTGGTTGGCGGTAGGAGGGCAGAGTTTGTAAGCCTGCCTCCAGTTCGGAAGCGCGGAGTCATAATTCTTCTGCTTGTAGTACTCCTTGTAATAAGAGAGGTACTTGATGCATTCAGCGCTGTCGGCACCGTACTTGCCCTGAGCGGATGCAACGTTGGTTCCCAGAACCATCATGATCGCCGTAAAGACGAAAAGCGTAATCTTTTTCATAAGTCTATCCTGTGTTTTTTTAAAATTCTAATCAAACTGTATCTTTCTGAACCAAATGTCATGGAGGTTGAATCCGATGACGAACTTGGCATACCGTTCACGTGTCATGTTCCCGGTCGAACTTCCCTTCTGCCCGAGGTCCACTCCGATGGAGAGACCGTTATACAACCGGAATACGGGAAGTGTTACTCCAAAAGTCACGCCAATCGCGCCGACCGTATTCCCATCCAGCTTGTAATAGGCCTGATCATAGTAAATTCCGCCCCTGTAAGTACACCTGCGGAGATAGTAACGCGCGTCGTTGATATTCGGGATCATTTCGAATCCGGCGCGGATCGACTGGGATTTTGCAGCAGAGAACTTCGCCGTGCCGATGTTCGCGAAACCGGTCGACGTGTCCATGCCGGTCCCGGTCCAGTCGGAACGCAGGTAATTGACCTCGACCATCCAGTTCTGGCCCTTCCTCAGCGCGACGCCCACGCCGATCTCGTCGGCGATGCGGACCTGCTTTCCATTCGTTACATTGTATCCGATCGTATCCCGGATCGAAGAGATGGTCGCGAAATTGTAATCGGTCACCTCTCCCTTCAGGCTGGTTCCCAGCCGGTAGGTCGCTCCGGCGGTCAGCCGGAGGCCGCCCGACAGGGGCTGGTCCCACTGGACGCCGAATTTACCGGAGAAACCGTTCAGATGCATCGAATAGCCGTTCGAGAAATTGCGGAACGTCGTGTTGGAATTGACACGCTGGGAGGCTTTTTCAATGCTGCCGAAATAATAAAGCCCCTGGGCACCGACGGCCAGACGGCCGAACTGCGCGCCCACGCCGAGGGTCAGCTGGTAAATGCTGCCCGTTCCCATGGCCGAGGAGGTCCAGATGCCGTTCTCATCGATATCCGTATGGGAGAACTTGTATCCGACGTCGCTGAAAGAGGACAGTCCCACCGAAAAAGCGGATTTCCGCCAGATCGGGAAACTGACGGCCATATTGGAAATGTTGAACGTGTTGTTGGCGGAAGTGATGTCGCCCTGCCGGAACAGCTTGTTCTGGGATTCCAGGGTCATGTCCGCCATGAAGGAGAGGGTATCGCGTGCCGTCACGGCGGCAGGATTCACCATGTTGAGATAGCGGTTGTAGCGGGTGGCGATGCCGACTCCGCCCATGCCGCGGGAGAACGAACCGCCCTGCATCGTCAAATCCCCGATTCCATAGACGGAATACGGTGAAAAAGCCCCGTACGCGCTTTCCTGGGCATGCAAAGACATGCCGGACAGCACCGCCAGGACGGCAGAGAGGACGATCTTACTGATTCTTGACATATTCGTCAGCAATTAATGCAAGGCCCATAAGGACCAGGTTACAAACTACAAATATCGAGTTTTTCATCCGTTTTGCAAAATAAATCGCATCTCCGCCCGTAAAGACGACGATGTTTTCCGGATACAACCCGATATATCCCTCTATTTCAAACATTATGCCCGAAACCACGCCCGATGTCATCGATTCCTTGAAACTGTGTCCCGTCAGCGGGGTTTCTTCCGGCGTATCCACCAGCGGAAGGGTCCGGGAATACCGGTTGAGCGCCTTGAATCGGGTCCGGCATCCGAGGGATATGTTGCCGCCCGCATAGGTGCCGTCCGGCTCCGTCATGTCGACCGTCAGGGTCGTTCCGAAATCCACCACCGTGCAGCCCCGTCCCCGGAACAGGTAACGGGCGGCAAGCAGGGAAGCGGCGCGGTCATAGGTCAGGTAAGCCGGCAGGCCTTTCGCTTCCAGCAGTTCCGGATGGGCGCTGTCCAGCACCATCAGGTGCCGGCACAAACCTTTCAGCCGGTCCTGCTCCTCCGCGGAAACCGCGTAGACGGAAGCCAGCACCAGTACTTCCGGTTTATTCTTGCCGAGCAGGGAGACGATGAAATCCATCACCTTCTCTCCCTGGTAGCGGAACGTCTTCCCCAAGGTCATTCCGTCCGTCCAGGAAGCCTTGACGGCGGTATTGCCTATGTCGATGATCAGATTGGCCATGTGCTTACGGATCGTGTAGCCCGCAAAAATAAGGATTTTCTACAACTTCTTCAACACTTCCAGCGCTTTCCCCGTCGAATCGATGTTCCTGGAGATGACCCGCAGCCGCTGATCCTTGTTCTTGAGTTCGAACCAGCGTTCGTTCTTGCTGACGCTTTCCAGCACCTGGCTGAATGTCTTGCTCCGGTAATAGGCGGACATCGGATTGGCGATGAAGAAGGCGATCATGATGCCGTTCTTGATGATGATCTTCTCGAAACCAAGTTTTTCTCCCAGATGCCGGATCCGCACGATGTCGAACAGGCTGCGGAGTTCGTCCGGCATCTTGCCGAAGCGGTCTTCCAGTTTTTCGGCGTAGCGGTCCAGTTCCTTGTCTTTCCGGATGGAATCCAGTTCCTTGTAGATCCGCATCTTTTCCGCCGTGATGTCGATGTACGCGTCCGGAATCAGGGCAACCTGGTCCGTTTCGATGGTGCAGTCTTCCACATAGGAATCCTTTACGTTCTTGGAAGAAAGACCCGTCTCCATCCCCAGTTCTTCCATTGCCTCCGCAAGGATTTTCTGGTAGGTTTCATAGCCCATGTCCGCGATGAATCCGCTCTGTTCGGCACCGAGCAGGTTGCCGGCGCCGCGGATGTCCAGGTCCTGCATCGCAATGTTGAATCCGCTGCCCAGGTCGGAGAATTCCTCAATGGCCTTGAGCCGGCGCCGCGCCTCTTCCGTCAGGGTGGTCAGCGGCGGAACGATCAGGTAACAGAAAGCCTTCCGATTGGACCGTCCGACCCGGCCGCGCAACTGGTGCAGGTCGCTCAGGCCGAAGTTCTGCGCCTGGTTGATGATGATCGTATTGGCATTGGGAATGTCCAGTCCGTTCTCGATCAGGGTCGTGCAAAGGAGCATGTCATAATCTCCCTGCATGAAATCCAGCATCTTGTTTTCCAGTTCTTTCGCTTCCATCTGTCCGTGCGCCACGCAGATTTTCATGTCGGGCACCAGCCGGAGGAGAATGTCGCGGATGGACGGCAGTTCTTCGATTTTGTTGTGGAGGAAAAAGATCTGTCCGCCCCGGTTCAATTCATAATTGAGGATGCCGCGGATTTCCTCCTCGTCAAAGAGGATGATTTCCGTCTGGACCGGAATCCGGTTCGGCGGCGGCGTACTGATGATGCTCAGGTCCCGCGCGCCCAGCAGGGAAAACTGCAGGGTTCTCGGAATCGGCGTCGCCGTCAGGGTCAGGGTATCGACGGACATCTTCATCTGGCGGAGTTTTTCCTTGGCCCCGACACCGAATTTCTGTTCCTCGTCGATGATCAGCAGGCCCAGATCCTTGAACTCGAATTCCTTGCCCAGTATCTTGTGCGTTCCGATCACGATGTCGATCCGTCCGTCTTTCAGCCGTTCCTTGATATCCTTCAATTCCTTGGCCGTCCGCAGGCGGCTGACGTACTCGATGTTGCACGGAAGGTTTTTCAGACGGCTTTCAAAGGTCTTGAAATGCTGGAGCGCCAGGATGGTCGTCGGCACCATAACCGCTACCTGTTTGGAATCGCAGACGGCCTTGAAGGCTGCCCGTACGGCGATTTCCGTCTTGCCGAAACCTACGTCCCCGCAGATCAGGCGGTCCATCGGACTGCGGTCTTCCATGTCCCGCTTGACCGCTTCGGTCGCACTCTGCTGGTCCGGCGTGTCCTCGTACATGAAAGAAGATTCCAGTTCTTCCTGAAGATACGTGTCGGCGGCAAAGGCATGGCCCGGCGCCGCTTTCCGCTTGGCATACAACTGGATCAGTTCCTTGGCGATGTCCTTGACCTTGGATTTAGCATTGGCTTTCAGGGTCTGCCAGGTCTTGGATCCCAACTTGTTTATTTTCGGCGGCAGGGAATCCTTGGATTTATACCGGCTGATCTTGTGCAGGGAATGCACGGACACGAAAACGACGTCGCCGTCCTTGTACTGAAGTTTGACCACTTCATGGATCCTTCCCTTGTCATCCCGCATCCGGACCAGACCGCCGAACACCCCCACGCCATGGTCGATATGGACGATGTAATCGCCGATATTGAATGCACTCAGGTCATTCAGGGTCAACTGCTCCGTCTTCTCCACGGTCCGCCGCATGGACACCCGGTGGAAACGGTCGAAAATCTCATGGTCCGAATAGCAGCAGATTTTGTCATCGTTGTCGATGAACCCGGCATGGACATTCTTGCCGGCCACAAACTCGGGAAGAATGCCTTCATTCTGGGAAAGAATGCTGCGGAGGCGGTCCAGCTGGGACTGCTTTTCGCCGTAAATGAATACCTTGTAGTTGTTTTCCGTTTTTGTACGGATGTCGGCGGACAACAATTCGAAATTCTTGTTGAACACCGGCTGCGGGGCAATATGGAAAGAAACCTGTTCCACGTCCGCAGAAGAAATCGGCACCTCCAGGAAGACTTTCCTGCGGCCCGACAGGGCCGCGAAAAATTCCTTTTCCTTGTACATGTCGGAAGAATCATACCATACGGTCGTATTTTCGGGAAGGATGTCCGTCAGCGGCGTTTCCGTCCCTTCGCCCGACACGATGTCCGGATAAATCTCAACACTTTCCCTGGTTTCCTTGGAAAGTTGGGTATTGCAGTCGAAAACATGAATCTTCTCCACCTCGTTGCCAAAGAAGGAAATCCGGAACGGGTCATTGAAGGAATAGGAAAAGATATCTACGATGGATCCCCGGATGGCATATTGTCCGGGAGCGGAAACGAAGTCTACCCGTTCGAATCCCTGTCCGGCCAGGATTTCCTTGATATGGTCATGGCTCAGGTCTTCTCCGACACGCACCGCCAGCACGGATTCCCGGATCTTTCTGCCCTCCATGATCCTTTCTTCCAGCGCTTCCGGATAGGAAACGATGACCAGCAGATCTTTTCCCGCTTCCAGGATCTTTCCGATGGCAGCGGTCCTTTGGACCGCCAGGGAAGATTTGTAATTGCTCCGCTCCACATTCCGGCCGGAATGCGGCAGGTAAAAGATCCGGTCCCCGTCGATCAGGTGGTAAAGGTCCGCTGCACAGTATTCTGCCGTTTCCTGTGTAGGAAGCACGACAAGATGGGTTCCTTCCGTGGCCAGCTGGGATAAAACAAACCATCTGGCGGAAAGGAACAGACCGTTGCAGTACGATTCCTGATGCTGCCGGATGCTGCTTCCCAGCAGCGCGACAGACTTCGAACTTATTAACATTTTATCGCATTTTTATGTTCATAACCTGTGGATAACCCTGTTGAAAACCGCGGAAAACTTTTTCTTTTCCTACCCTTGCATTTATGGATAAAATTCAGAAAGCAGGATCCGTCCGGAAAATCAAAATGATCCTTTCACTTTCTTTCAGCCTTTTTTCAAAGAAGGAATCAACAAGTCATAAACAATACAATCACTTGAATATCAGGCATGAAAAAGAAGTTATCAACATATTAACAGCAAAATAAAAAACACCAGATATCTATAAAAATATCTATATTTGTATTATTAAATTTGCTTGCGATGACCTCTGGCGATTTCAACCCGTACACCCAAAGCGCGGACAAAGATAAGGATTTAGACGGAATTATCCGGCCACAGGAGCTGGAAGATTTTACCGGACAGTCGAAAATCATCTCCAACCTGAAGATATTCATCCAAGCGGCAAAACTGCGCGGGGAATCGCTGGACCATGTCCTTTTTCACGGCCCTCCCGGCCTCGGAAAGACCACCCTGGCCCATATTATCGCCAACGAACTCGGTGTAGGCATGAAGGTAACCTCGGGTCCCGTGCTGGACAAGCCGGGTGACCTGGCGGGCTTGCTCACTTCCCTGGAAACCGGCGACGTGCTTTTCATCGACGAGATCCACCGCCTCTCCCCGGAAGTGGAGGAATACCTGTATTCCGCGATGGAGGACTATGTCATCGATATCATGATCGACAAGGGGCCGGGCGCCCGCTCCGTCCGCATCTCCCTCAATCCCTTCACCCTGGTCGGCGCCACAACCCGCAGCGGCCTGCTGACGGCTCCGCTCCGGGCCCGTTTCGGCATCACCTTCGCCCTCGAATACTATGATACGAAGGACCTGATCCGGATCATCCGGCGCAGCGCTTCCATTCTCAAGGTGGGCATTGAAGAGCGGGCGGCGACAGAGATCGCCTTGCGCAGCCGCGGTACGCCGCGTATCGCCAATGCCTTGCTGAAACGGGTGCGGGATTTCGCCCAGGTCATGGGAGACGGGCACATCGACATCAAGATCGCCCAGTATGCCCTGGATGCACTGAACATCGACAAGCGCGGTCTGGACCAGATCGACAACAAGATTCTCCATACGATCATCACGAAATTCAAGGGTGGTCCCGTCGGTGTGGGAACGATCGCCACGGCTGTCGGTGAAGATACCGGAACGCTGGAGGAGGTCTATGAGCCGTTCCTGATCAAGGAAGGTTTCATCCAGCGGACACCGCGCGGCCGGGTTGCGACGGAGATGGCTTACCGCCACCTCGGATTGGAGAAATACATGACGAAAGGAAGCGTGTTCGACGATCCGGAAATCATTGAAAACAATCTTTTTTAACGTATACATATGAAAAGATTTCTGATCCTGCTGGGACTTCTGCTCGCTGTCCCGTCCTTTGCCTGTACCTCTGTCATTATCTCCGGCAAGGCATCCGGCACCGGAGCGCCGGTCATGTTCAAGCACCGGGATTCTTCCGCCCATCTGGACAACCGGATGGAATGGTTCCACGGGGAACGTTATCTTTTCATCGGACTCGTCAATGCCGAATCTGTCGGCGGCGAAGTATGGGGAGGAACGAACCAGGCCGGATTCAGTATCATGAATACGGCTACGTATGACCTGAAAGATGACGATGTACCGGCATCCGAGATGGATCAGGAGGGGAAACTGATGTACCGTGCCCTGGAGATCTGCGCGACGGTGGAAGATTTCGAAAGGTTTCTGGATACCCTGTCCAGGCCGATGCATGTAGAAGCCAATTTCGGCGTGATCGATGCCAGCGGCGGTGCCGCCTATTATGAAGTGAATAACTTCAAGTGGGTGAAATTCGATGTCAATGCCGATCCTGCCGGCTACCGGGTCGTAACGAATTTTACGCAGACAGGCCGCAAAGAAGACCGGAAAGGAGAGGACCGGTACCTGGAAGCGCGCGAAATCATGGCAAGGATGATCCTTCCGGACGGCAGCCTGGCTTTCCGGCAGAAAGGAACGTCTTGGCATAAGGAGTTGATGAACGGGATCTCCCGGAGCGGAAAACCCATCCTGCGGGATGTTACTTCTTCTACCATCATTTTCGAAGGGGTCCGTCCGGGTTCGGATCCGGATCATACGGTCATGTGGGCTTCCGTGGGGTATCCCACATCGACTGCCTACGTGCCCATGATGGTCATGGACAGCGACCATCTTCCGTCCATTGTAAAGAAAAATGCAGCTTCCGATCATTGTATTACCTGCGATATCGGATTGCAACTGAAGGAAAAAGATGTGATGAAGGAAGTATGGAAAACGGAAAGATACATCGACGTCCGTTTCGACCGGTTGTTCGGAAAATGGCAGGAAGGAAAACTGTCCGACGGGGACTTCCGGGCTTCCTATGACCGCCTGATGGATAAATACAGTAAAATTTATCAGAAGAATTTCAATAAATATGTAAGATAAGGGAGTTTTCTGATTGCAGTTTTGCTTAAAAATGATTAAAATTGCGGACAATTTGGATTATTGTACAATCTTCATAACAACTATACAATGGCCGATAAATTAATCTCCAAGATTCCTGACGGACCTTTGGCTGAAAAATGGACCAAAAGAAAGTCAGAAATTCGTCTTGTCAGTCCTAACAACAAGAGGAAACTCGAAATCATCGTAGTCGGTACCGGTCTGGGCGGCGCATCCGCAGCTGCTTCCCTCGGCGAACTCGGCTACAATGTCAAGATTTTCTGCATCAGCGATTCTCCGCGCCGTGCTCACTCCATTGCTGCTCAGGGCGGTATCAACGCTGCAAAGAACTACCAGAACGACAATGACTCCGTCTACCGTCTGTTCTATGACACTATCAAGGGTGGCGACTATCGTTCCCGCGAAGCCAATGTCTACCGTCTGGCAGAAGTCAGTGCGGCCATCATTGACCAGTGCGTGGCCCAGGGTATTCCGTTCGCCCGTGAATACGGCGGTTACCTGGCCAACCGTTCCTTCGGCGGCGTGCAGGTAAGCCGTACCTTCTATGCCCGCGGACAAACCGGTCAGCAACTCCTCCTGGGTGCCTATGCTTCCCTGAACAAGGAAATTGCCGCCGGTACCGTGAAGAGCTATCCGCGCCATGAAATGCTCGACCTCGTCGTCATCAACGGCCAGGCCAAGGGTATCATTGCCCGTAACCTGGTGACCGGTGAACTCGAGCGCTTCGGTGCCCATGCCGTCGTCATCGCGACCGGCGGTTACGGCAATACCTACTTCCTGTCGACCAACGCCATGAATTCCAACGGTTCCGCCGCATGGCAGTGCTACAAGAAAGGTGCGTTCTTCGCCAATCCTTGCTTCGCACAGATTCACCCGACCTGTATTCCGGTCCACGGTGAGCAGCAGTGCAAGCTGACCCTGATGTCCGAATCCCTGCGTAACGACGGTCGTATCTGGGTTCCGAAGAAGATGGAAGATGTCATGAAACTCCGCAAGCATGAGATCAAGGCATCCCAGATTCCGGAAGAAGACCGCGATTACTATCTCGAGCGCCGGTATCCGGCCTTCGGTAACCTGGTTCCGCGTGACGTGGCTTCCCGTGCCGCGAAGGAGCGCTGCGATGCCGGTTTCGGTGTCAATGAGACCGGTCTTGCCGTCTATCTCGACTTTGCCGACGCCATCAAGCGCCTGGGTCACCAGCGCGTTGCCGAGCGTTATGGCAACCTCTTCGAAATGTATGAGAAGATCACCGCTTCCTCTCCTTGGGAGGAACCGATGATGATTTATCCTGCCATCCACTATACCATGGGCGGTATCTGGGTCGACTATGATCTCCAGACCACCATCCCGGGTCTCTACGCCATTGGTGAAGCCAACTTCTCCGACCATGGCGGCAACCGTCTCGGCGCTTCTGCCCTCATGCAGGGTCTGGCCGACGGTTATTTCATCCTGCCTGTCACCATCGGTGATTACCTGTCCAACAAGTTTGCCGAGCCGAAGACCGACACCAACGCCCCTGAATTCGAAGAGGCGCAGAAGAAGGTCCAGGAGCGTATCGACAAACTCTTCGCCATCAAGGGCAAGCGGACGGTAGACTCCATGCACAAGGAACTCGGCCACATCATGTGGAACTACGTCGGCATGGCCCGTAACGATGCCGGCCTGCGCAAAGCCATCAAGGAAATCCAGGAACTCAAGAAGGAATTTTGGGAGAATGTTTATGTACCGGGCAACCAGTACGAATTCAACCAGGAACTGGAGAAAGCCCTCCGTCTGGCCGACTTCTTCGAAATCGGCGAGCTGATGGCCCGCGACGCCCTGAACCGTACCGAATCCTGCGGCGGCCACTTCCGTGAGGAAAGCCAGACGCCGGAAGGTGAGGCCCAGCGCGACGACAAGAACTTCATGTATGTTGCCGCTTGGGAATACAAGGGCGAAGGCGTCGAGCCTGAACTCCACAAGGAGCCGCTCAAGTATGAGTTTATCGAGGTGAAAACGAGAAATTACAAAGAATAAGCGAGATGGAATTCAATCTTAAGATATGGCGTCAGAAGAACGCCAAGAGCCAGGGACATTTCGAAACCTACCATATCTCTGGTATTGAAGAGGATGCCTCCTTCCTCGAGATGCTCGATATCCTCAATGAGCAGCTGATCCGGGAAGGCATGGATCCTGTTGCAGTCGACAAGGGCTGCAAGAGCAGCGGTCCGGTCTCCTTCGATCATGACTGCCGTGAAGGTATCTGCGGAGCCTGCTCCCTGTATATCGACGGCCGCGCCCATGGTCCGGACGACCATGTGACGACCTGCCAGTTGTTCATGCGTCATTTCAAAGACGGCGCTACGATTACGGTTGAACCTTGGAGAAGCTCCGGTTTCCCGGTGATCAAGGATCTGGTCGTCGACCGTACGGCCTTTGACAAGATCCTCCAGGCTGGTGGTTTCATTTCGGTCCGTACTGGTGCCGCCCAGGATGCCAACAACATCCTGATCCCGCATGACAATGCAGAAAAGAGCATGGATGCCGCTGCCTGCGTCGGTTGCGGTGCCTGCGTAGCTACCTGTAAGAACGGTTCCGCCATGCTGTTCGTGGCTGCCCGTGTCAGCTCCCTCGCCCTTCTTCCGCAGGGCCGTCCGGAGGCTGCCCGCCGCGCCCGTGCGATGGTTGCCAAGATGGATGAACTCGGCTTCGGTAACTGCACCAACACCCGTGCATGCGAGATGGAGTGCCCGAAGGGTATTTCCGTGGATCATATCGCCCGTCTGAACCGTGAATTCCTGAAGGCCAAATTCCGTCAGTAATTCACTGGTACAATAATATTAAGATCTCCGGTCCGGGAAGGATCGGAGATCTTTTGTTTTATGGGGTGTTTACCAGAGGAAGTTGTTGAACGGATATCTTCCTGCATGGATTTCGGCAACCATCTTGTAGATATCGTTCCGCAGTTTCTGGATTCCTACCTTTTCCTTGGCCGAAATGAAGATACATGGCATTTTTTCTTCCGCTATCCAGCTGTTTTTCAACTCTTCCAGCGTCCTGTTGGCCTTGGTTTTCGGCTCCAGGCTGAATTCGTCATACTCCTCGTACCGGTACGCATCGATCTTGTTGAAGACGACGTAGACCGGCTTGTTGGAAGCCCCGATTTCCTTCAGGGTACGCTCCACAATCTCCATCTGCTCCTCAAAATCCGGGGCGGAAATATCGACGACATGGACAAGGATATCCGCTTCCCGCACCTCATCCAGGGTACTCTTGAATGCCTCGATCAGCTGCGTGGGCAGTTTGCGGATAAAACCGACGGTATCGCTCAGCAGGAAAGGAACATTTTCGATGACTACTTTCCGGACAGTCGTATCCAGCGTGGCGAACAGTTTGTTCTCCGCAAAAACGTCAGATTTGGCCAGTAAGTTCATCAAAGTGCTTTTCCCTACGTTGGTATACCCGACGAGCGCCAAACGCACCAGAGAGCCTCTATTGCCCCGCTGCGTGGCCATTTGCTTGTCGACTTTCTTCAGCTGTTCCTTCAGGCGCGTAATCCGCTCCTTGACGATACGCCGGTCGATTTCAATCTGGGTTTCACCCATACCGCCTCGGGTGCCGACGCCGCCTCTCTGCCGCTCCAGGTGGGTCCACATGCCGGCCAGTCTGGGCAGCATGTAGTTGTAGCGGGCCAGTTCCACCTGCATCTTCGCATAAGAGGTTTTTGCCCGTTGGGCGAAGATTTCCAGGATCAGGCTGGTGCGGTCGATGACGGCTGTTTTCTTGACAACCTTTTCGATGTTGCGCTGTTGGATACCGGTCAGTTCATCGTCGAAAATGACATAGTTGATTTCATGATCTTCGCAATACTGAGCCACCTCCTGCAGTTTTCCGCTGCGGATATAAGTGGAACTTTCCGGTTTATCCAGCCGCTGGACAAATTTCCTGTCACCTACAACCCCCGCCGTCTCGGCGAGAAATTGCAGTTCATCCAGGTATTCATTGACTTTCCGTTCGTCTTCACCGCCTTTGATGATGCCGACGAATACGGCTGTTTCCTGTTTTTTTTCTTCCAATCCTTTGTTTTCCATATGTTTGTTCTGACCAAAAAAAGGCTGGCCTTAACGGTCAGCCTTATCAGTTGCTTCCTTTTCCTTATCGGAGCTGGAAGATAACCGGGAAGGTGTAGGTAACCTTCACGGCGCGGTCTCTCTGTTTGCCCGGCTTCCACTTCGGAGAGCTCGAAACAACGCGGACAGCTTCCTTGTCGAGGGAAGAGTCAACACCACGGAGGACCTTGACATTCGATACGGTACCGTCAGCGTTCACAGTGAACTGAAGGGTTACACGTCCCTGAACACCGTTTTCCTTTGCGATTTCCGGATAAACGAGCTTGGAGTTGACCCACTTGGAGAACTCGTTTGCATCACCGCCGTTGAAAGAAGGTTTCTCTTCAACGAGCTGGAACGGAATCGCCTCTTCTTCGACCACCTCTTCCTGGACTTCTTCGACGTAGTCCATGATTTCGACACCCATGTTGGCGTCATCTTCGAGGTTCATGAAGGTATCGTCGTCGAGTTTGATGTCATCTTCGACGATATCGATCTGGTCGGAGAGAACCGGAATCTTCGGAGCGGCCTCCGGCGGCGGGGGAGTGGATTCCGTAATAGGAACCATTTCGTCTTCGATGACGACGGCAGTCTCCGCTTCCAGGGTAGAGGTTTTTTTCTCCTTGCTGGTGTATTCGAATGCGCCCCAAACGAGTAGCAATGCGAGCACCATACCGATTTCGGTAAAGATCAGCCTCTTGTTTTCAAGATTGGCTTTCGCTGATTTCTTAACTTCCATATCAAAGTCGTTGTTTGTCGGTTTGCGGCGTAAAGTTAGAAATAATTATTTTTATTTCAAATTTTTCTATTTATTAGTTGTAGATTTGCAGAAATTTTCGAGACATGGTCCGCTATTTTTTTGAAGATACCCCTTTCCAGTTCAAGCCGAAGCGCCTTACTTCCTCCTGGCTTAAGATGGTTGCGGAAAGTGAAATCCGTAAGTTGGGAGATATTAACGTCATTTTCTGTTCGGACAATTATATTCTGGATATCAACCAGAAATATCTCCAGCACGATTACTTTACCGACATCATTACCTTTGATTATTGCGAGGGTAACAAATTATCAGGGGATCTTTTTATCAGCGTCGACTCCGTCCGGGAAAATTCCATTTATTATCATACTGCGTTCGAAGACGAACTCAACCGGGTCATTGTCCATGGTCTGCTGCACCTGATCGGATACGATGATCATACGGAGGAAGATATCGCGCAGATGCGTTCCAAGGAAAATTATTATCTGGAACTTCGCAAATCCCTGCTGTAAGGATGGAGCGCAGGTATGATATCATCGTCGTCGGCGGGGGACATGCCGGATGCGAAGCGGCCATGGCTGCCGCCAACCTTGGATCGTCCGTCCTGTTGGTCTCCATGGATCTGACCGGATTTGCCAAGATGTCTTGCAACCCCGCTGTCGGCGGAATTGCAAAAGGGCAGATCGTCCGGGAGATCGATGCTCTCGGCGGATACACCGGAATCGTGACGGACCTGTCTACCCTCCAGTTCCGGATGCTGAATCGCTCGAAAGGACCGGCGATGTGGAGTCCTCGCGCGCAATGCGATAAATCCCTGTTTTCTGCTACCTGGCGTTCTGTACTCGAAAGGAATTGTAAATTAGATATTTACGCTGATATTGCGGAAAAATTCCTCTTTGAGAATTCAAAAATTTGCGGCGTGTGTACGAGAACCGGTGCAATTTTTTACTCTCAAGCAGTTATTTTGACCGCCGGAACCTTCCTGGGCGGGAAACTTTTTATCGGCCGGACTGTCTTCGAAGGAGGTAGGATCGGTGAGATGTCATCTTACGGTTTGACCGAGCAACTCGCATTTCTCGGCATTACGACCGCCCGCATGAAGACGGGAACTCCGCCGCGAATCGATATCCGTTCTGTCGATACTTCCGTCGCGCTTCTCCAGAAAGGGGATGAAGAACCCGCCAAGTTTTCCTTCCTGCCTTATCTTTCCCCGATCCAGGCAGGCAGTCCCCAGATGCCCTGCTATATCTACCATACCAATGAGCAGGTCCATGATATTTTGCGGATCGGCTTCAAGGACTCTCCGCTTTTCTCCGGACTGATTCATGGAAAGGGTCCCCGGTATTGTCCCAGCATTGAAGACAAACTCCGGACTTTTGCTGACAAGGATTCCCATCAGTTGTTCCTGGAACCGGAGGGTCGTGGAACCTATGAGTATTATCTCCAGGGTTTTTCCTCCTCTCTGCCGCTTGATATTCAGGTACGTGCCATGAAAGCCATTCCCGGTTTCGAGAATGTAAAGATTTTTAAACCTGCTTATGCGGTTGAATATGATTACTTTGACCCTGTTTTACTTAAAGTGACACTTGAGTCTAAAGTCGTCGAAAACCTGTATCTTGCCGGTCAAGTGAATGGAACGACGGGATATGAAGAAGCTGCAGCACAGGGTTTGATGGCCGGTATTAATGCTCATTTGAAGATTCATGATCAGGATCCCTTCATCTTGCATCGTGATGAAGCTTATATCGGCGTCCTTATCGATGACCTGATCACGAAAGGGGTGGATGAGCCATACCGTATGTTTACTTCCCGGGCGGAGTATCGGATCCTTCTGCGGCAAGACAATGCGGATTTCCGCCTGACGGAGCGTTCGTATCAAATCGGCCTTGCAGATGGTTACAGACGCGATTTCACGCTTAAGAAATATGAAGATATCGAGAAATTGGACCGGATGTCTTCAGAAGTTAATTTCCGTGCGGACCAGTTGAACGGGTATCTGGAATCCATCGGATCGACGCCGCTGACGGATTCGAAGCGGATTGTTGATTTGGTCTCCCGTCCGGAGACTTCCTTCGTTTCCATGTTTGATTATGTTCCACGTGGAACAAAAATACAGTATTCCGTGGATTATTTGGCTCCGATTCGGGTTGCTCATGTTTCTTCTTCTATCGATAATCCGGTCGTCCGATTTACTTCGTTCGATGCGTCTTCGCCGTATGATACGGCTGTGATGTCTGGATACAGAAAAGACGCGATAGACGATGCAGAAATTGCAATCAAGTATCAAGGATACATAGACCGTGAACAATCGCTGGCAGAGAAGATTACCCGGCTGGATGATTTGAAAATCCCTGAGGATTTTGATTTCGAGCGTGTATCGGGTCTGTCCATTGAATGTAGGCAGAAACTCAAGCGCTACGCTCCTTCTACCATCGGGCAGGCATCCCGTATTTCCGGCGTTTCTCCTTCAGATATTTCTGTTCTGCTGGTGTATTTCCATCGATAAATTGTTCCACATGGAACATTATAATAGCCCCGTCTGCTGTATTTGTACAGGCGGGGCTTCTTATCGATGCTGCGTTTGCTATAGTTTTTTCAGGGCTTCCTTGATCAATTCTTCGATTCGGATGGACGGATTCTTCTTCAAGATCGCGGGCAGCACTTTGTTGATGTTGGGTTTGGTGAACCCCAGCATGACCAGGGCTGTCGTCGCCTCCTGTACGAGGGCGTCGTCGTTTCCACCCAGTATCGGCAGGCTGCTATCCGTTCCGCCGCCTTTGACAATCTTATCTTTCAGGTCGATGATGACGCGCTGTGCGCTCTTTAATCCAATGCCCTTGACGCTCTTGATCCGGGCTACGTCTTCCGCCAGGATGGCCTGCCGGATTTCTTCGTCTGTCAGGGAGGACAGCATCATACGCGCTGTTCCGACACCGATGCCGGATACGCTGATCAGCAGTTTGAACAGTTCCCGCTCGTCTTTCGTGGCGAATCCATAAAACTGTTCATCTTCTTCGCGCAGGTAGTGGTACAGATAGACGGTTGCTTTTTCTTTTCCCTGCAGAGCCTGGAATGTCTGCAGCGAGATCTGGATATCGAATCCGATTCCTCCGCATTCGATGACGGCTTCTGCGGGGGACAATTCGACAAGGGTACCTTTGATATAATCGAACATAATGTCGGAACGGGTTGTTTCTGCAAATATAAGTAGAATAATCCTTCATTCCTGCCACTTAATGCGAGATATTTGCTAAATTTGCCAGTCTGTAAAGACTGTGAACAGAAAGAACATGAACGTACAAGATATTCGAAACCATTTCCCGATCCTGTCCTCCCGGGTATACGGAAAGCCGCTGGTTTATTTCGACAATGCAGCGACCATCCAGCGTCCGGCCGAGGTGGTAGATCGCTGGGTTTCCCTGACCGAATCCTGCAATGCCAACCTCCACCGTGCCGTCCATCATATTGCGGCAGAGGCGACGGAGGCGTACGAGCAGACGCGGGATGCCGTCAAGGAGTTTCTCCATGCGGAGGACCGGTCGGAAATCATATTCACTGCCGGTACGACCGCATCCATCAACCTGGTCGCTTTTTCCTTCGGCGAAGCGTTTGTCCATGCCGGCGACGAGATTATCGTATCGGAGGCCGAGCACCATTCCAATATTGTTCCCTGGCAGATGCTTTGTTCCCGCAAGGGCGCCATCCTGAAAGTCCTTCCGGTCGACGAGGATGGATATCTGCAGGTTTCCCAGCTCGACACCTTGATTACAGAGAGGACTAAAATATTGGCTGTCAATCATATATCCAATGTTTTAGGCTTGATCAATCCCATTTCGGAAATCGTACGGATCTGCCATGCCAAGGGCGTTCCTGTCCTGGTCGACGGAGCCCAGGGCGTCGTGCACCAGCCGGTGGACGTCCAGGCTACCGACTGTGATTTTTATGCGTTTTCCGGCCACAAGATGTATGCGGCACCCGGCACGGGTGTCCTGTACGGCAAGCGGAAGTGGCTCGAGAAGATGCCGCCCTACATGGGTGGCGGAGAAATGATCGAAACGGTCCGCTTTACCGGAACGACCTATGCCCGCCTTCCGCAGAAGTTTGAGGCCGGTACCCAGAACATGGCAGGTACGCCGACATTGAAAACAGCGATTGAGTTTATCAATCTGCTGAATGATAAGGAATTGATAGCTTCTTCCGAGGCCGTGAAAGCCTATCTGTTGGAGCATCTGATGCAGGATGAACGGATCCGTCTGTACGGCGTTCCACATGGAACGGAAGACAAGATCAGCCTGTTTTCCTTTACCGTCCATGGCGTCCACCATGAGGATTTGGCCTTGATTCTGGACAAGATGGGCATCGCTGTCCGTTCCGGGCAGATGTGCGCCGAACCGCTGATGGACCGTTATGGTGTGACAGGCATGCTCCGGGCCTCGCTGGCGCCGTACAACACGATGGAAGAAGCGGAGTATTTTGTACAATGCCTGGACAAGGCCATTCAAATGCTGCAATAATTATGAAATCGCTGCAAGAAGTTGAAAATGAAATCGTCGAGAATTTCTCGCTGTATGACGAGTGGCTCGACAAATATGAATACCTGATCGATCTGGGCAAGAACCTGGAACCCTATCCGGAGGAAAACAAGACCGAGGACAGGCTGATCAAGGGCTGCCAGTCCCGTGTCTGGCTGGATGCCCGCATGGAAGACGGGAAACTGTATTTCTCTGCGGACAGTGACGCCATCATCACGAAAGGCATCATTTCCCTGCTGATCAGCGTCTATTCCGGCCGTACGCCGCAGGAAATCGCGGGTTCCGATTTCTCTTTCATCAGCCGGATCGGCTTGAAGGAGAATCTCTCTCCGACCCGGGCCAACGGTCTGGTATCCATGATAGAAACCATCAAGAAAACAGCATTAGACAATCTGGCATAATGGCTCTGAAGGATTTATTCGGCAAGAAAGAAGAGGAAAAGCCGGTGGAAAAAGAAGAAAAGAAAGAGAAAAGCGTGCTGACCGCCGATGACGTGCAGGCTCTGACGCCGTTGTATTCGGACGTCGTGCTGGCGCTCAAGCAGGTGTATGATCCGGAGATTCCGGTCAACATCTATGACCTGGGCCTGATTTACGAACTGACGATCAACAAGGAGCACGAGGTATACATCGAAATGACTTTCACGGCGCCGAACTGTCCGATGGCGGACGATGTGCTGGCGGAAGTGAAAAGCAGCGTGGAAGATGTTCCCGGCGTAAAAAGCTGCCACATCGAACTGGTCTTTGAGCCTGTCTGGGACCAGAGCATGCTGTCTGACGAGGCCAGGGTCGACCTGGGACTGGATTAAAGGACATGGAACGGACGCAACTGCATCTGGCCCTCGGCTCGAACCAGGGAGACCGGGAAACGAACCTCCTTCGGGCGGTAGAAGCGCTCGACGAAGGGCTTGGCGTCCGTCACAGCGCCCTTTCCGCCTTCCGTACCTATCCCGCCTGGGGGTTTGACGGTGCTGCGTTCCTGAACGGAACCGTCCGGTATGAGATTCCGCAGGCCGGGCAGGATCCGCAACTGTTCGCCCTCGCTGTCCTGGATCTGGCGAAGTCCATCGAACGTTCCCTCGGCCGGACGGGAGAAGCCGAAACGGATGCGTCCGGACAACGGGTCTACCATGACCGTCCGATCGACATCGACCTGCTGTTTTACGGGTCGCTCCGCATGGCCACGCCGCGGCTGACACTGCCCCATAAACTGATGAAAGAGAGAGATTTCGTGATGGAACCGCTGCAACAGACGGCAACCCCGTGGCTCCGCGCGCAGTTTCCCGAAATATTTGACTAACTTTGCACTTCTGGAAATAAAACAAAAACAAAGATACAAATGACACAAGAAGAACTTTTCAAGATCCTGGTCGCACACTGCAAGGAATATGGTTTCATCTTCCCTTCCAGTGAGATTTATGACGGCTTGGCTGCCGTGTATGACTACGGCCAGATGGGCGTCGAACTCAAGAACAACATCAAGCGTTACTGGTGGGAGGCGATGACCCGCCTGAACGAGAACGTCGTCGGCATCGATTCCTGCGTGTTCATGCACCCGAAGACCTGGGTGGCCTCCGGCCATGTCGCCGCGTTCAACGATCCGCTGATCGACAACAAGGACTCCAAGAAGCGCTACCGCGCCGACAACCTGATCGAGGATTACCTCGGCAAGATCGAGGAAAAGATCGAGAAGGAAGTCGCCAAGGGCCGCAAGAAATTCGGCGATGCGTTCAACGAGGAGCAGTTCCGCGCCACCAACCCGAATGTCCTCCGCGAAAAGAAGAAATACGACGAGGTCCATAACCGCTACAAGGCCGCCGAAGACGCCAATGACCTGAAAGCGTACCGCGACATCATCATCGACTGCGGGATCGTCTGCCCGATTTCCGGTACCGCCAACTGGACGGAAGTCCGTCAGTTCAATCTGATGTTCAGCACCCAGGGTTCCACGACCGGCAACTCCGACGATGTCCTTTACCTGCGTCCAGAGACCGCCCAGGGCATTTTCGTCGAATATCTGAATGTCCAGAAGACCGGCCGCATGAAGATTCCTTTCGGTATCGCCCAGATCGGCAAGGCCTTCCGCAATGAAATCGTCGCCCGCCAGTTCATCTTCCGCATGAAGGAATTCGAGCAGATGGAGATGGAATTCTTCTGCCGCCCGGGCACCGAGATGGAATGGTTCGCCAAATGGAAGGAAAACCGCATGAAATGGCATGTCAACCTCGGCATGGGTGCGGAGAACTACCGCTTCCATGACCATGAGAAACTGGCCCACTACGCCAATGCCGCCACGGATATCGAATTCAACTTCCCGTTCGGCTTCAAGGAACTGGAAGGCATCCATTCCCGTACGGACTTCGACCTCGGTAACCACCAGAAGATCAGCGGAAAGAAGATCCAGTACTTCGATCCGGAAACCGGCGAAAGCTATGTTCCTTATTGCGTCGAGACGTCCATCGGCGTCGACCGCATGTTCCTGGCCGTCCTGAGCCATTCCTACAAGGTCGAGCAGCTCGCCAACGGCGAAAGCCGCATCGTCCTCGGCATCCCGGCCCCGCTCGCACCGGTCAAGGTGGCCATCCTGCCGCTCGTCAAGAAAGACGGTCTGCCGGAGAAGGCCCAGGAAGTCGTCAACGAACTCAAGTACGATTTCGCCTACCAGTATGACGAGAAAGACTCCATCGGCAAGCGTTATCGCCGTCAGGATGCCATCGGAACGCCGTTCTGCGTGACCATTGACAACGACACCATGAACGACAACTGCGTGACCGTCCGCGACCGTGACACCATGGAGCAGACCCGCGTACCGATCGCCGAACTCCGTGCCATGATCGACAAGAAGGTCAACATGGCCAACCTCCTGCGCAACCTGTAGGGGGATCTTTTCCGCCATGCGCCGCCTCCTGATTCTGCTTTGCGTCCTGCAGGCCTTCGTGGCCTGCGGACCGGGGCTGCGCAACTCCGTCAATGCGGAGTACTGGTATGATCAGGGGCAGCAGCAATACCGGGACGGGCGGTACGACGAAGCCGCCGTCTCTTTCTCCCGGGCCGAGGGCCTGGCGACGGACAACCTTTCCAAAGCCCTGATTTACAGGGATATGGCCCGTGTTTACAACGCCTCCTACAATCCGTTGCAGGAGGCTGCGTACATGGAGCGGGCCGCAGAAGCCTTTGCGATGGCCGGCGAGACCCGGGAAAGTAACCGGGCCTGGCTGGAGACCGGGCTTGCCTATTCCAACATGGAAGACTATGACCGGGCGGAAGGAATCTACAAGACCGTCCTGTTCGGCGCCCACCAGGACAAGGATACCTTGCTGGAAGTCCGCTGCCTCCAGGCCTATGCCGCCCTGGCGCTGTCCGGTCCGCAGCAGGATCCGCTGCTGGCCATCGACATGCTGGGAAGGGTGACGGACGAGTTGGGAACGCCGCTCTCCTGTACCGACAAAGGCATTGCGGCATACGCCTATTCCCTGCTGGGTGAGGAGCAGTTGGCCGAACGCTGGCTCCGGGAAGCGATCCGGGATGCGGAAGGCGAAGATGAAACGACGCAGGTCCGTTTCCGGGAATACCAGGTCAAAGCCCGCGCCGGCGATACGGAAGGTGCCTTGAAAGCCCTGGAATCCGTCATGGCGTATACCAATGATACAGAACGGCAGGCGGCTCGCGAAACGACACTCTCTTCCCAGCGGGATTTCTTCCAGCAGCAGAGCGAAGTCGCCGCGGAACGTCTGCGGACCGCCCGGATGCGCCAGTGGGTGCTGGGACTGCTGTTGGTGCTGGGTCTCGTCGCCGGCTGGTTCATCTACCGGATCCATGTCCTCCGCACAGAGCAGCGGCTCGCCCAGGAACGCGCGGAAACAGACCGCGTCATGAGCATCGCGGAAGACCTCCAGGCTCGTCTCCAAAAAGCCGGCGCCGCTTCCTCCAAGATTCTCGAACGCTCCGGACTCAGTGTGCTGGAGCGGCTTTGCGAGCAGTTCTATATTTATGAGGGAACGGAAAACCTCCAGCCGAAAGTCCTGAAGGAAGCCAAGTCCGTCATCGACGGCCTGCGTGCCGATGCCAGCGGACTGGAAGACTTGCTCAACGCCGAACACGACGGTCTCATGGCCGCCTTCCGCGAACAGTTCGGTAAACTCAAGGAAGACGATCTCCGCCTCTTCGCCTACGTCGCCTCCGGCTTCTCCTCGACGACGATCTCCACCCTCATGGAGCGCGACAAGCAATACGTCTACAATCGCATCTGGCGTCTCAAGAACCGGATCGCCGCGTCCGACGCCCCCGATAAGGAGCGGTTCCTCGAATACTTCAGCAAAGGATAAGATCCCGGTTTCCGGAAGGGATAAAAAAGCCAAAACCGGCGGATGACTTGCAAACCAAAATAGTCATACGCCGGTTCCTGAATTTTCTGGCAATTCAGACGCCATTACCTTTTGAAAGTTTCTCAGTTAAGTGGTTGGAATCATTATTTCAACTACAAAAACAATTCTTTTTCTCTGATGCAAAGGTACGGCGGATATTATCCCATACCAAATTTTCAGCCCGCTCAAAACTCTCAGACCCCGATAAAACCGTATTGAAAATCAATGAGTTACAGCGCTGTGATTTTCAGAAAAAATCTCACTTTTATAACGCGTTGATTATTAATTATTTATAAAAGCGGATTTTTCGGAACCTGGACATCTCCGTATTTCAGGGTGTGGACGCCTTGGATCCAGCGAACGCGCCACGCTTGCCAAAAGGGCTGGAAAAGACCTTTTATTTTATTATAGTTATATTAACTTAAATTTTATAATATAAGGTAATCAATATAAAATTTTCTTATATTCAATAAATTATAAAAACAAAAAACTCCGCCGAAGACAAGCAACTTCAGCGGAGTTTTCAATGATTCAAATATGGGGTAAAACGACTACTTTTTCTTCAGCGTAACGCCGATCTGCATGTCGCTGTAGTTGCCGGCGAGGCTGCTGATCGCACCGGCGGTCGCGCTCTGCTTCGCGACGACGCTCATGACCGCCTTGGCGAAAGCCAGGAATTTCTTTCCGTTGAAAAGCATCTGGCAACCGTTTCCGGTGTTGACCAGGGCGCCGTCCAGGTTGAGGAACTTCATGGTCTTTCCGAACTGGAGCTGTACCTTGTTGCCGTCATCATACGTCTTCCAGGTTCCGTTGACCGGAATGCCCTTGACCGTGCAGGAGAAGGTGAGATCTTCGTTGAACGTGAACTCCATCGAACCGGCGGTGATGCCGACTTTCTCGAGGTAGGAGTTGACCTTGGCTTCAGCCGCGCCGGAAGCAGCGGTGCCGGCGATGTTGGTCAGCGCATTGTCTCCTCCGAGGTTGATGGCGGAACCCGTATAGGTCCAGCTGCCCGGGAGGCTGACGGCGTTGAGGTTGCCGGTAAAGCCGTAGATAACCTTGGAAACGGTGTTGCCCAGATCGGATTTACCGAGGGCGGAGCCCAGACCGCTCAGCAAGCCGCCGAGATTCTGGACGGAAGCGGTGCCGGCGAACATCATCGCGGCGGCCGCAACAGCAAAAATCTTTTTCATAATCTATATGGGTTTATTATAATTGGGCGGGAATCAGTCGTTCCATCCCTGCGCTTTGAGCGGGTACTCCAGCCCGTCCGGAGCGACGAGCACCGTACCGGCCTCCGGCTGGGCCAGGTGGCCGATGATGTCGAATGTCTGGAAATCCCGCCGGAATTCTTCCATCTTGAGAATCGGCAGGACGAACAGGAGCCGGTAATCCTCCCCGCCGTTCATCGCGGCGGAAATCGGATCGATGTCCAGTTCCTTGCCCAGTTCGAAAGAGTTGCCCTCGAAGGGAATCTTGTCCGCATAGACCTTTGCGCCGAGTCCGCAGGTGCGGGCGATCCGCTTGACGGCATCCGCGAGGCCGCGGGTCACCAGGACGCCGCAGGAAGGCAGCAGCCCCGTTTCTTCCAGCTGGCCGACCAGGGCCGGGGACAGTTCCGGCTTGAGGTAGGAACCGACCATCATGCGGTATTTCTCCAGGGCTGGCTGGGTGCCGTCCGCATCGAAGGATTTCATTTCCCGTTCGAGGACCTTCATTCCGAAGAAGGCGCCGCCGACATTGCCGGACAGGCAGAGCAGGTCCTTGGATTTTGCCTCCGGAAGGCGTTTCTGGGTCGTGGCGGCCGTCTCTCCGGTCGCGCAGATCCCGATGGCGAGTCCGTTCCGGGAGGGGACCAGGTCCAGGTCCACATCTTTGTATCCCTGTTCGCGGGCCGCGGCGACAATCCCGGTCCAGAGGTCCCGGACCTGGGTGAAATCCAGTTTCGCCGAGAGGCCCAGCCGGACGGAAAGCAGGCGCGGATGCGCCAGGGAAGCATACAGTTCGCCGGTCACGGCGATGACGGACTTGTAGCCGAGATGCTTCAGCGGGAAATAAACCAGGTTGAAGTCGATGCCTTCCAGGAACAGCCGGTTTTCCGTGCGGACAATGCCTTTTCCGGTCGTTTCGAACCCCCGGGCGATGAACGGTTTGTAAGGACTCTGTTCATACAGCCGGGCGATGGCTTCGATCCGGCCGATGTCTGAAAATTTTTCTTCTGCCATGTAAATAACGGTGCTGAAAGCGCAAAAGTAGCAAGAAAATTTCTAAATTTGGCCAAAACCAAGGATTATGTTCCGGCACCGAACCTCCGCCGGACGAACAGAAACAGAAGAAACATGAAGAAGCTGATGATGATGCTGGCAGCCCTGCTGCCGCTGACCCTGTGGGCCGCTGGCCCCAAGGGACCGGCCGAATTGTCCGTCATTTCCTATAACATCCGCTATGGCGCTGCCGAAGACGGAACCAACTCCTGGGCCCTCCGTTATCCGGCCTCCGCGATGATGATCGACGACCAGAAGCCCGACGTCTTCGGCCTGCAGGAGGCCCTGGACTACCAGGTCGATTACATGGAAGAATACTGCAAGGGATACAAGGGCGTCGGCGTGGGCCGGGAAGACGGCAAGCATGCCGGCGAGCACATGAGCATCTTCTACAACACGAAGACTGTCAAACTCCTCAAATGGGGGACGTTCTGGCTCTCCGAGACGCCGGACAAGCCTTCCATGGGCTGGGACGCCGCCTGCTACCGGACGGCGACCTGGGCCCTGCTCCAGCACAAGAAGAGCGGCCGCAAGTTCTACTATGTCAACACCCACCTGGATCATGTCGGCCAGGAGGCCCGGCGCAAAGGCCTGGAACTGATCCAGGAGCGGATCGCTTCGCTCAATCGCGACGGCCTTCCGGTCATCCTGGGCGGCGATTTCAACGTGACGCCCGAAGATCCGGCCCTGGAAGGACTGGATGCCCGGATGAAAAGCGCCCGCCGTTTCGCCGTGGAGACCGACAAGGGCACGACCTTCCATGACTGGGGCCGCCGCAAGGACGTCTATCCGATCGACCACATCTATTTCAGCGGCTTCTCCAGCTGTCTCCTCTTCGAGGTCGTAACGAAGCCCTACGCCGACCGGAAGTTCATTTCGGACCATTATCCCGTCCGCGCCGTCCTGGTCTTCTAGCGCGCCGGAAAACGCAGAAAAAAAGGCAGGTTCCGCACAAACGGGACCTGCCTTGCTGTTTGTCGGGCCGGAAGCGTCAGAATGTCCAGCGGAACGGCTCCTGCTCTGCCATTTCCTTCAGCAGCGCGTCGCCTTCGTGGACCATCTTCGTCTGCACGTCGAAGACCATGGTCGGCTTCGTCTCCGGATTGTACGGTTCCCAGGTCAGTTTCTTGACATTCGGGACGCCGTCCTTCGCGAAGGAGACCCATACATCGCTCATCAGGTCGGCGAGCTTGTAGGCCTCTTTCTCCGTGCCGGTCATGTGGCGGCCCAGGTAGATGTTGTCGAAGACGAAGGAAATCTCCATGTTGTGCATCGACTTGAGGGCACCGTCCATGATCGGGGAATTCTTGGCGAAGATATAGATGTATTCCGGTGCGCCGCCCCAGTTGTAGCGGACATCCGCCTCGGCGGTGACGCCGGCACGGGACGTAGCCTCGGAATAGTTGTGGCCGATGATGACCGGGACGTCGCCGGAGATCTGGGCCACCTCCGGTGCTCCGAGCTGGTACGGGAGGACTTCGCCGTCACGGACCGGGGAGACGCCCATCATGCCGACATTCTGGCCGGATGCGCGCAGGGCAGCGCTGGCAACCTTCGAAGCGGCCAGCAGGTCCGCGTAGGGAACCTTCTGGATCTCATCGATGTTCTTCTCGTCGAGGCCGAGCGCCTTGGCGGTCTCGATACCGACCTGGCGGGACACCTCAGGTTCCGTCACCGTCATGATGGCGCCGCTCTGGACGGCCGCCTTGTTGAAGAGGCCCTTCGCGGACGGAGCCGCCAGGAGGATGTTGACCTTTCCGCCGCCGCCGGACTGTCCGAAGATCATGACATTGTCCGGATCGCCGCCGAAGTTCGCGATGTTCTGCTTGACCCATTTGAGGGCCATGATCATATCCATCACGCCGGCCACGCCGGAATACTTGTATTTCTCGCCGAAGGCGGACAGGTCGAGGTAGCCGACGACGTTGAGGCGGTGGTTGATGTTGACCAGGACGACATCCTTCTTCGCCAGGTTCGCACCGTCATAGAACGGCAGTTCGCTGCTGGCGCCCATGGAATAGCCGCCGCCGTGGAGCCAGACCATGACCGGGCGCTTCTTGCCGTCGTTGATGCCCTTGGTCCAGATATTCAGGGACTGGCAGTCTTCGCTCTGCGTGCCGTCATCCCAGTGGAACATGAACGCCTGCTTGTCGCTCGCCCAGCCGGTACGGACGTCCTGCGGGGACTGGGGACCATAGTAGAGGCAGCTGCGCACGCCTTCCCAGGCATCCGGAGCCTCCGGCGCCATGAAACGCTCCGCCTTGGCGTAGGGAATGCCCTTGAACGTGTAGATACCGTCTTCGATGTAACCGGAGACCTTGCCGTACGCGGTCTGGACGACCGCATCCGTCGAATTCACGACCATCGTGGGTCCTTTGTCATACTTGTCGCAGCAGCCTGCCGCCATCAGCGCGGCCGCCGCCAGGAGAATCATCGGTCTTTTCATATCGGTAAAGAGTTTTGTATGCCGAAAGATAGCAAAAAACAAGCGGAACGGATGGTCCGCTCCGCCAAAAGATTCTACCGTATCGTCAGCGACCTATTTCATGATGGCCTGGTAGGCGATGCCGAGCGCCTTCAGGTCCGCCAGGAAGTCCGTCGTGATGCCGATGTGGAATTTCCGCGACGTCAGTTCGATCCGATAGCCGGTCTTGGGATCATGGAGGAACATCCGGAGTTCGACGGGACCCTTGTTCGCCTTGACCAGGCCGACCAGCCGGCGGCGGAATTCCTCGCTCAGCATCGGGGTCGAGACCATGATGGCGAAAGCCTTCAACTTCTCGTCCGTCGTATTACCCAACAGGCTGATTTTCTTAATCTTGTAAGCGTAAGGTGCCCGTTTTCCCGCCGCGACCTCTTCGGGTTTGAGCCGGAATTTCTCCCCGATCTCCCCTTCGATGTAGACCGCCTGGTGCACGTCCTGCATGTAACTCATGAAGGCCTCGTGGTCTTTGCCGAACAGGGAGAACTCGTAGGAACCGCCGAAATCCTCAATCAGCGTGCGCGAATACGGCCGGCCGGTCTTGGTCGTCAGCTGCTTGTACGAGGTGATCAGGCCGGCGACATTGACCTTCTGCGTCGACCGTTTCGCTTCGCATTCCGTGATCAGGTCCGCCAGGGATCCCAGCTGGCAGGTCGTAAACGTCTCCAGTTCAAAGCGGTACTTATCCAGCGGATGGGAACTCAGGTACATGCCGACGAGTTCCTTCTCTTTCTGCAGGAGCCCCAGCTGGTCCTCCTCGCCCACCGCCATCGGCGGCTCCGGCCGCACCGGTTTGAGTTCCTCGGTGTCGCCGAACAGGGACATCATGTTGTCCTCCTTGCCGCTCTTGGTATTGACGCCGAAGTCGATCAGTTCGTCGATCCACTCCTTGCCGGTCTTGCCGGGCAGGAAATACTGGTTGCGGGAATAGCCGAAAGAATCCATCGCGCCGCTGTAAATCAGGGATTCGAAGGCTTTGCGGTTGACGATGCCGGCCATCCGCTCGATGAAATCATAGACATCCTTGAACAGCCCGCGCTCCTCCCGCTCGGAAATGATCGCGTCCACGATGTTCCCGCCGAAGCCCTTCATGCCGCCCAGGCCGAAGCGGATCGCCCCTTCCTTGTTGACGGTGAAATGGTTCTCGGACTCGTTGATATCCGGACTGAGCACCGGGATCTTGCTGCGGCGGCAGTCGTCCATGATCTCCATGATCTCGGACATGTTCGATAACTGGTTCGACAGGTTTGCCGCCTGGAACTCCGCTGGATAATGCGCCTTCAGCCAGCCGGTCTGGTAAGAAACCCAGGCATAGCAGGTCGCGTGGGACTTGTTGAACGCATAGGAAGCGAACTTGCGCCAGTCCGCCCAGATCTTCTCCAGGACGTCGTTCGGATGACCCCGCTCGACGGCTCCTTTGATGAAATCGTCATGCAGGCCCTCCAGGACGGCGATCTGCTTCTTTCCCATGGCTTTGCGGAGCTTGTCCGCCTTGCCCTTGGAGAAGCCGGCGACCTTCTGCGAGATCCGCATGACCTGCTCCTGGTAGACCGTCACGCCGTACGTCTCTTCCAGGTACTCCTCCATCGCCGGCAGGTCGTAGGCGATCTCTTCCTCGCCCCGCTTGCGGGCGACGAACGACGGGATGTAATCCATCGGTCCCGGCCGGTAGAGGGCGTTCATAGCGATCAGGTCCTCGAACCGCTGCGGGTGGAGTTTCTGGAGCCACTCCTTCATGCCCGGAGATTCGAACTGGAACACCGACTTCGTATCGCCGCGGGAATAGAGTTCATACGTCAGCGGATCGTCGATCGGGATCTTCTCGATATCGATGTCCGTTCCGAAACGCTTTTTGATCAGGGACAGGCATTCCTTGATGATGGAAAGGGTCCGCAGGCCCAGGAAGTCCATCTTCAGCATGCCGACATCCTCGATATAGGAACCTTCGTACTGGGAGACCCAGACGTCCTGGCCCGTCGCCTTGTCGACGCCCATCGTGATCGGGATGTAGTCGGTCAGGTCGCCGCGGCCGATGATCATCGCGCAGGCATGGATGCCGGTCTGGCGGATGCACCCCTCCAGTTTGACGGCGTATTCGAGCACCTCGCGGACCTCCGCCGTCCCGTTTTCGAACTCCTGGCGCATTTCCGGGAGATACTTGACGCAGTTCTTCAGGGTCGGCTTCAATTCTTTCTCCTCGCCGTCGACCTTGGCCGTGAACGGCCGGTCCGGGATCAGTTTCGTCAGCCGGTTGGACTCCTCCAGCGGCAGGCGGCTGACCCGGGCGACATCCTTGATCGCGAGTTTCGCGGCCATGGTGCCGAACGTGATGACGTGGGAGATATGGTCCTCGCCGTATTTTTCCTGGACATACTGGATGACGCGGTAGCGGCCTTCATCGTCGAAGTCGACGTCGATATCCGGCATCGAGATGCGTTCCGGGTTGAGGAAACGCTCGAAAAGGAGGTCGTACCGGATTGGGTCGAGGTTGGTGATGCCGAAGCAATAGGCGGCGGCGGAACCGGCGGCGGAGCCACGGCCCGGGCCCACGGAAATCCCGTGGTTCTTCGCCCAGTTGATGAAGTCCTGGACGATGAGGAAGTAGTCCGGGAAGCCCATGCGGGAGATCGTCTTGAGCTCGAAATCCAGCCGTTCTGCCTGTTCGTCGGTCAGGACCTCGCCGTAGCGGACTTTCGCGCCGTCATAGCAGAGCTTGCACATGTAGGCGACGGAGGCGCAGAAATCGTCCCCGCGGTACGTTCCGTGCTCGTCGTTGCGGCCGGCATCGATGACATCCTTGTATTTGTCGAGCCAGAAGCCAAGGTTGGCGGTAAACTCCTCCGGCAGTTCGAACTTCGGCAGGACGTGGTCGCGGTCGATCGGCTAGGTTTCGATCTTGTCGAGCACCTCGAGGGTGTTGTCGATGGCCTCCGGATGGTCGGGAAAGAGGGCGCGCATCTCTTCTTCGCTCTTGAGATACTCCTGCTGGGTGTAGTGCAGGCGGTCCTCGTCGTCGATGAACTTGCCGGTGTTGAGGCAGATCAGGCGGTCATGGGCCGGTCCGTCCTCCTTGTCGACGAAATGCACGTCGTTGGTCGCAATGACCTTGACGCCATGTTTCCGGGCCAGTTCGAAGACGACGGGCACATACTGCCGCTGTCCTTCCCAGACGTCCAGGCTGAGTCCCGGCACCTCTGTCTTGTGGTACATGACCTCGAGGTAGTAGTCGTCCCCAAAGACGCGCTTGTGCCACTCGATGGCCCTGTCGGCGCCGTCCATGTCCCCGTCGAGGATGCAGCGAGCGATCTCTCCCGCCATGCAGGCGGACGAACAGACCAGGTCTTCATGGTATTTCTCGACGACCTCGTGGCTGACGCGCGGCTTGCCGTAGTACATGCCCTCGATATGGCCCGTCGAGACGATCTTCATCAGGTTCTTGTAGCCGTTGTAGTTCTTCGCCAGGAGGATGAGGTGGTAGTATTTGCGGTGCGCGTTGTCCTTGAGCTTGTGGTCATAGTGCTGGGATACGTAGATCTCGCAGCCGACGATGGGCTTGACGGACGGGTGCTTCTTGGCGAATTTGTAGAACTCCTTGATGCCGTACATGTTGCCGTGGTCCGTAATGGCAAGGCCGGGCATCCCCATCTCTTCGGCGCGGTTGAAAAGGTTCTCGATCGAGGATTGGCCGTCAAGGATGGAGTATTGCGTATGGACGTGCAGGTGAACGAAAGGCATGGGTCAAGGTTTTGAACAAAGGTAAAGAAAAACCCCCGATATGAAAAATCATACCGGGAGTTTTTATCAACAATCTGCCTTGCGGCGGAGTCGGTTACTTGGAAGCCTTTTTCTCGGCGGCCTTCATGGTAGCGTCGTACATAACCGGGGTACCGATCATGATGGAAGCGTAGGTACCGATGAGGATACCGAGGCAGAGGGCGACGGACAGACCGCGGATGGACTCACCGCCGAAGAACGCGATCGCGAGCATCGGGAGGAGGGTCGAAACGGAGGTGTTGACCGTACGGGTAAGGGTGGCGTTGAGCGCGCGGTTGACGGTATCCTTGAAGTCATCCTTCGGGTGGAGGGCCCTCATTTCACGGATACGGTCGAAGATAACCACGTTGTCGTTGATGGCGTAACCGATGATCGTCAGGATCGCCGCGATGAAGGTCTGGTCGACATCGAGGTTGAACGGCAGGATTCCCGTGAAGAGGGAGAAGAAGCCGATGATGATGATCGAGGTGTGAGCCAGGGAAACGACACCGCCGAGACCCCAGGTCCAGCCCTTAAAGCGGACGGCGATGTAGGCGAAGATCACGAAGAGGGCGATGATGACGGCGATGATAGCGTCGCGTTTCATGTCATTCGCGATGGTCGGACCGACCTTGTCGGAGGAAATGATACCGTTCGGGTTATCGAGGGTGGAGGTGAAGTCGGAGAGGGTCATGTCGCTGTCGGAGAAGAACGGCTTCAACGCGGTGAAGATCTTGTTCTCGACCTCGGCGTCAACCTCGGAGGACTCGTCTTCGACCTTGTAGGTCGTGGTGATCTTCATCTGGGAAGCACCACCGAACTGCTTGACTTCGACGGAACCTTCGTCGAACGCGGCCTCGACGGCGCTGCGGACGGACTCGGCGGTCTGCGGCTGGTCGAAACGGACGACATAGGTACGGCCGCCCTGGAAGTCGACACCGTAGGTGAAGCCCTTGAAGCAGATGGAGAGGATGGCGATGAGGATGACGGCACCGGAGATCATGTAGGAATACTTGCGCTTGCCGAGGAAGTCGACATGGGTATTCTTGAGAAAGTTCCGGGAGAAGTCATTGTCGAAGGTGACATTCTTACCCTTCTCCAGCCGGTTGTCGATGATGATGCGGGTGATGAAGATGGAGGTAAGGATGGAGGTGATGATACCGATGATAAGGGTCGTAGCGAAGCCCTGGACCGGACCGGAACCGAAGATGAAGAGGACGATACCGGTAAGGATGGTGGTCACCTGACCGTCGATGATGGCGGAGTAAGCGTTCGTGTAACCGTCGGCGACAGCCTTGCTGAGGCCCTTGCCGGCAGCCAGTTCTTCCTTGATACGCTCATAGATGATAACGTTCGCATCCACGGCCATACCCAGGGTCAGGACGAGACCGGCGATACCCGGAAGGGTCAGGACGGCGCCGAAGGAGACGAGGGTACCGAAGAGGAAGAGGACGTTGCAAAGGAGGGCGATGTCAGCTACGAGACCGGCACCCTTGTAGAAGAGCACCATGTAGATGAGCACCAGGAGGAACGCGATCACAAAGGAAATGAGACCGGCGCGGATGGAACGGGAACCGAGGGAAGGACCGACGACCTGTTCCTGGATGATCTTGGCCGGAGCCGGAAGCTTACCGGACTTGAGGACGTTGGTAAGGTCGGTTGCCTCTTCGACGGTGAAGTTACCGGTGATGGAGGACTGACCGCCGGTGATCTCATTCTGGACGTTCGGGTAGGAATAGACCATGCCGTCGAGGACGATGGCGATCTGGCGGCCGACGTTGTCCTTGGTCAGGCGGGCCCAGGTGTTGGCGCCTTCGGCATTCATGGTCATGGAGACGGACGGGTTGCCCTTGTTGACACCCTGGCCGTCATAGGAAACGCGGGCGTCGGTCACGCTGCCGCCGTCGAGCGGAGCCTTGCCGTCGCGGGTCGCGGCCTTGATGGCGACGAGTTCATAGACATTGCCACCGGTGACGCGGTCGGTCGGCTGGACGCTCCACATGGCGCGGAATTCGGCCGGGAAGACTTCCCGGACCTGCGGCATGGCGAGGTAGCGGTTGACAGCGGCGGTATCGGCAGCCTGGGCGAAACCGAGGCAGGCGTTGCCGCGGTAGCCGGACGGCTGGAGGACGGCGAAGAGCGGGTTCTCCTTGCGATAGGAATCAAGCGCCTGGTCGTCGGTGCCGGCCTGCTGGAGTTCCTGGCTGATGATGTCAGTGCTGTCTTTAGCGGTCTCGGCGACAGTCTCCTCTTCGGCGGGAACTTCCTCGGTCGCCAGCATCTGGGCGAGGACGTTGTTGGCCTCGATGAGGTAGGACTCGATTTCTTCATAATTATAGGTCGTCCAGAACTCGAGGGAAGCGGTGCCCTGGAGGAGTTTGCGGACACGCTCCGGCTCCTTGACGCCCGGGAGTTCGACGAGGATGCGGCCGCTGTTGCCGAGCTTCTGGATGGACGGCTGGGTCACACCGAAACGGTCGATACGGTTGCGGAGGACGTTGAAGGAGTTGGCCACGGCGCTTTCCGCGTCGGCGCGGATGACGCTGATGACCTGCTCGTCGGTGCTGGTGGCATCAATGCGGTCGCGCATCTCATACGTACCGAAGATGCTGGCGAGGCGCTGGCCGCCGGCGACTTCCTTCCACGCGTCGGCGAAGAGGGTGATGAAGTCCTGGCGGGAGTTGACGCTGCGCTCACGGGCGAGTTCGATGGCCCTGTTGAATTCCGGGGTCTGGTTGTCGCCGGCGAGGGCCTTGACAAGATCCTCGAGCTGGACCTGCAGCATGACGTTCATACCGCCCTTCAGGTCAAGACCCAGGTTGATTTCCTTGGCTTTTACATCTTTGTAAGTGTAACCGAAGTAGACCTTCTCCGTTGCGATGGAGTCGAGATAGCGGGCGTTGCGGGCCTTGGAAACGGAGTCAAGGACATACGCCTGGTCTTCTGCGGCGACATTGGTGAATGCGGCGCTCTGGCGGAATGCAGCGACGGCTGCATCGGCATACTGCTGGGCCTTGTTTTCCTGGCGGTTGGTCACCGCCGTGAAGGAGAGCTGCCACAGACATGCAATCGCCAGAAGGATAGCCACAAGTTTGATAGCACCTTTACTTTGCATGGTTTTATTTGGTTTTTTATAAATTAATATTTCGTTTTATGGGCCGCAGAAAGGAACCATGATTCCACACCACGGCAAAATAGAGTGCAAATTTACTATTTTTTTCCGAGAAAGAAAGTTTCTGACATTTATTTCTTCTTACCACCCAAGGGTTTTTGCCCAAAGTTGGTTAAATTTGCGGACCGGAAATGAACATGAGAAAGAGAATATTTGCCATTTTCGCCGCCCTCCTCCCGGGCGCCGTCCTCATTGCCCAGGCCCCGGACTCCTTGTCCGCCGCCGTCCCCGTCCCCGATCCGTCCGCCGGCCGGACCCTTCCGGCCGTCCTCGCCGAAGCCGACTCCCTGGTACGGGAATACAGTTTCGAAGAAGCGGCTAGCCTGTACGAGGCGGCCCTCCGGATGGCCCCGGACTCTCTTTCCCGCCAGCAGATCGAAGACGCCCTGCTCCAGGCCCAGAACGGCCGGAACATGCTGGACTACGGCTCCCGCCCCTCGGTCGTCGCCCGCCAGCGCCTCTCCGTCAAGGACTTCTTCCTCTACTATCCGGTCGCGGACGGCAGCTGGCGGCCGGTCCCGAACCAGCTGGACACCCTCGCCGGCAACCCCCTCGTCCATGGCATGTACATCCCCGACGGTATCCGTGAACTCTACTACTCCTCCGCCGATGCCGACGGCATCCACAACATCTACCGGACCGAACTGCGCGACACCGTCTGGACCGTCCCCGAACTGATCAACGAGAACCTGACCTCCTCCTCCGACGAGATCTTCCCGGTCCTCTCGCCCGACGGCAACTCCCTGTATTTCGCCTCCAAAGGCCTCTACGGCATGGGCGGCTACGATCTCTACGTCTCCCGCTGGAACCGGGAGAGCCACGACTGGGAGACCCCGGTCAACCTCGGCTTCCCCTATTCCTCCCCGGCCGACGACTTCCTGTTCATGAACACCCCCGACGGGAAATACTCCCTGTTCGCCTCCAACCGCGAATGCTCCCGCGACAGCGTCTGGGTCTATGTCCTCGAATACGACAGCATGCCCGTCCGCCAGGCCCTGACCGACGCCGCGCAGGCCAAGGCCCTCTCCCGCCTGATCCCCGACGGCGACCCGACCCGCCTGGAGAACCGCGGCGCCGTCTCCCGGGTGCAGGAAGATGACGACACCCGCCGCTATACCGAAAAGATGCGCCAGGTCCGCAGCCTTCGCGACACGGTCTACGCCTATGGCCGGACCCTCGATGCCGCCCGCGGCCGGATCGATGCCGCCACCGAAGAAGAGCGTGCGACCCTCGCCGCCGAAATCCTCCGCCGGGAAGCCGAACTGGCCGGCATGCAGGACTCCCTGGCCGCCGCGACCGCCCAGCTCCAGAAAATCGAAATGGACTTCCTGCTCAGCGGCGTGGTCCTTGACCCGGACAAGCTCCAGGCCGAAGCCGACCGGGAAGTCGTCGGCGCCTCCTCCGGCTACGCCTTCTCCCGGAAACGCATGGGCGACCCCGTCCGGATGGACATCCTCCGGCCGAAACCGACCTTCGACTACTCCTTCATGATCCTGCCCGAAGGCCGTTTCGCCGAAGACAACACCCTTCCCGACGGGCTGGTCTACCAGATCCAGCTCTTCGTCATGTCGACCAAGGCCACCGTCGCGCAGATCAAGGGACTCAGCCCCGTCTTCTGCAGGACGGGCGCCCAGCAGAAGTATACCTACTCCGTCGGCGTCTTCCGCACCTACAAGGATGTCCTCGCCAACCTCAACCGCGTCAAGAAACAGGGTTTCCGCAGCGCCTTCATCGTCGCCTTCCAGGACGGCAAGTCCATCCCGGTCTCCCAGGCCCGCGAACTGGAGAAGACCATCCGGACGCAGTACCGGATCCGCATCCTTCCGCCGGACGGAGACTCGCTCAGTGACAGCGCGATCCTCACCATCCGCGCCCTGACCCCGAAAGACCTCTCCAAGGAGACCGACGGCGGAAGCGTATCCTATGTCCTCGGCCCCTTCAACGACCGCACCGAGGTCGACCGCATCGTCGCCGCCCTCCGCGCCGACGGCCTGTCCGGCGTCAGCATATTCTGATCCCCTGTTGGAAATTGCAGGAGGAATCCTTATATTTGTTTGTCACTAATACAAATGACTATGGGACTGATCCTTCTGCTTATCTTGGCAGGCGTCCTGCTGCTCCTGGCCGAGATCTTCATCATCCCCGGCATCGGTGTCGCCGGCTTCTTCGGCGTCGCCTCCCTCACCGGATCCTGCTACTACGCCTTTACCCACCTGGGCCATGCCGCCGGCATTGGCGTGACCGTCTTCAACGTCATCCTGCTGGCCGGACTGATCATCTACTGCCTCCGCGGCCGCACCTGGAAGCGCTTTGAACTCGCCGAAGTCATCTCCGACCCCAAGACCAACGTCCCCGTCTTCGTCGTCGGCGACCGCGGCGTGACCGTCACCCGCCTCGCCCCGATGGGAACCGCCCGCATCGCCGGCCGCACCGTCGAAGTCACCTCCGACGAAGGCATGCTCGACCCCGGCATCTCCATCGAGATCGTCCGGATCGAAGGAAACAAGATATTTGTAAAACACATCTGATATGGAAATGTTCGTCATCTGGGGTGCGATCATCGTCGTCGCCCTCGTCATCCTGCTCTGGTTCTTCCCTGTCGCCCTCTGGTTCCAGGCCCTCCTGTCCGGCGTCCACATCTCCCTCCTGCAGCTGCTGTTCATGCGCTGGAGGAACGTCAACCCCCGGACCATTGTCATCGCGATGATCACCGGAACCAAAGCCGGCCTCAAGCTGAAAGTCAATGAACTCGAAGCCCACTACCTGGCCAAAGGCAACGTGACGAAAGTCGTCAACGCCCTCATTTCCGCCGACAAGGCTCGCATTCCCCTCGACTTCAACATGGCCGCCAGCATCGACCTCGCCGGCCGCGACGTCCTCGAAGCCGTCCAGATGAGTGTCAACCCGAAGGTCATCAACACCCCGCAGGTCACCGCCGTCGCCAAGAACGGCATCCAGCTGATCTGCAAGGCCCGCGTCACCGTCCGCGCCAACATCAACCAGCTCATCGGCGGCGCCGGCGAAGAAACCGTCCTCGCCCGCGTCGGTGAAGGCATCGTCTCCTCCATCGGCTCCGCCGAGAACCACGCCATCGTCCTCGAACAGCCCGAGATGATCTCCAAGGTCGTCCTCCAGAAAGGCCTCGACGCCGGCACCGCCTTCGAAATCCTCTCCATCGACATCGCCGACATCGACATCGGCAAGAACATCGGTGCCGTCCTCCAGATGGACCAGGCCGAAGCCGACAAGAACATCGCCCAGGCCCGCGCCGAAGAGCGCCGCGCCATGGCCGTCGCCCAGGAGCAGGAAATGAAAGCCAAAGCCCAGGAAGCCCGCGCCAAGGTCATCGAAGCCGAAGCCCAGGTACCCCTCGCCATGGCCGAAGCCTTCCGCAGCGGCAACCTCGGCATCATGGACTACTACCGGATGAAGAACATCCAGGCCGACACCACCATGCGCGAAAAGATCGGGAAATAACCCCGGTCAAGAGCCGCCGGCAGCCCCGGAAACGCGAAACGAAATAAATTTGTAGGAAATTCAAAATATTTCGTATATTTGCAACCCTATTTGGAATTTCGGATACCTCGGTACCCATCCAGAAGTGACTGGAGAGGTGGGTGAGTGGCTGAAACCACCGGTTTGCTAAACCGACGTACGGGTCATTCCGTACCACGAGTTCGAATCTCGTCCTCTCCGCCAGGCTAATTGATTATCAATTAGTTACGACAAAAGCC
>Ga0256405_10002440_pt1 | contig 42782 bp, 40 predicted proteins | sample RumenRJG_02DNA_FD_189096 | JGI IMG/M metagenome (GOLD analysis project Ga0256405, IMG submission 189096) | Bovine rumen microbial communities from Lethbridge, Alberta, Canada - RJG_02 | ecosystem: Host-associated > Mammals > Digestive system > Stomach > Rumen | place: Canada: Alberta... | reverse complement strand
CAAATACCACAGTTGAATCTAACGGCGCAGTAGTATTTGATGGCGCAGAAAATTATATTTTATCCAACAACATCTCAATCAAATCCGGGGGCAAACTCAATGCCACAACGCGTATTATACTCGCCGGAAACGGGGAGATCCTCAAATTTGAGAATTAATATCGCAATAAGGTATGAATTAGCATGTAGCCTTCCCTTTATCGTATACAATACATGTCCAAAATGACGATGGTGCTTGATATTTTTCACTTTGGTTGACCGGCTGCGTTTTGTTTGGTACGATGTAATCATGTTGATATATTTTTGAAAAATGTCAGAGGTTTATAGATATGAATAAGACTACAAAATTGTTTTTGTTCTCGGCACTTATTGCTGTTGCCGGGATTGCAACGTATAAATTTATGGGGGATACGAAAGCTGAGAATTCCGAACAAGCTGAAAAAAAATCTAGTGAAAATCTCCAAAAGGAGGAATCAAGTAAGAAGGGAGAAAAGGTTGAACTTTCAGAGAAATTGAATTCTCAAACGACGCAAGAGATGAAGAAAGAGGGGAAGACGGTTGTTTTGTTTAAGGATGGCACAGTAATAACCGATCAGGAGATTAAGAAAGAGATAGATGATATTCCTGACCAACTTTCCACAAAAATGTCTTTAGCTGAGATTAAGTCTTTTTTGGCTTGGAAAAATGCTTACAAAAAGGTTGTGACTGAGGCAGCGTTGCGTTCTGGAGTTACAAAATCGAAAGAAGTGAGAGAGCTAATTGAGAAAAGGAAGAAGACTGTAGCTGGTTTTATGCTTCTCGACGACAAAGCAAAAGAATTAATGACTTTTGATGCTTTGAAAGCAAATTATGACAAAGTTTGGGACAAGAATTTTAAAGGCACTAAAGAATTTTCGCTTATCGCAATAACTACAAGCGATAAAAATCTAGTGAATACAATAAAAAACAATGCTAAGGATGAGGAGAGCTTGAGAAAAATTCTTGATACGAATGCAGCGAAGCTAAAGCAGAGAGATTTGGATTCTCGCCCTCAGGGCATGTTTCCTCCAGAAATTACTAGCGCTGTTTTAAAACAGGGGGCAAAAACAATAGTGGGGCCTTTCGAGTTAAAAGGTTCGTTTATGCTGTTCTATGTGAAGGCGTTAAATGATGCAAAAAAGAGGGAATTCACTGCAGAATTTGCTGAGGAGTATAAGAAGTCGGCAGCTCGTGATTTTATAAAAGAATATACTCAGGAGTTGTATAAGAAGTATGCTGTAAAAATCATGGATCCGACAGGCAAGGTCGTCGATTCATTTGCTATCGTTGATGAGAAGACTACTGATAAGGAAAAAGAGAAAAATTTGGTTAATTTGTCTAAGTTGCAAGATGATGCGATCTTGGCAACATACAATGCAGGTAAAGTCACTGTGAAGGATTTGAAAGAATTCTATAAAGTGGATACACTTCTGGATCAGACCTTTATATCAATGGCAAAACAATTTAACATAAGCGTCGATAAGGTTGTTGTGTATGCAACAAAGCTTGTTATGGATGATCTCGTATTGTCAAAAGAAGTTGATGCAACAGGATATGACAAAGAACAACGAGTTATCGACAAAATGAATGAAGTCGGTAATATGGAAGCTCAACACGCGTATTTCAAGGAACGCGTAAAAGTGAAAAATGAGGATATCAAGCGAGCTTATGACAAATTCATGAAATCGATACCAGAAGAGGATAAAAACGACAATGAAATATCAGTAAAGTTGGCATTTTATGAAACGCGTGAAGATGCGGCAGTTGCTTTAAAATCAATTAATTCAGGCGAAGAAAAATTTGGCTCAGTATATAAGGAAAAATCGGCCAAAAAAGAAGCAATTGATCTTGGATACGTGAAGAAACGCGGGACATCGCCTGATTTGTGGGCTCTGCTTAAGACTGGAGCTTCCGGAGCTTGTATAAAGCAGATAGTGGAGATGAATGGGGGACAATTCGGCATGAATGGTAAGAATTACGTTCTGATATACATAGCCGATAGACGCCCCGTACAGCTTCCATCTTTATCAAATGAGGCAGAGAAATCATATTTCCAAAGACTAGCGGAAAGAGAAAAGGCTGTGGATTTAGCCCGTACTATTTTGCTCAATGGAATAAAATCGATAGAAAGCAAGCAGATTGAAGATTTAGTCAAGCAGAATCCGGACTATGTAAATAGAATGATTTCTGTGCTTCTTGGATATGCTGGATAATCTTCATGAAGATGAACTCCTTGAATAAACCGAACGGCATTGAACTGAATCAATCGATTGAGAACTTCCGGGAAGACTTGTGTCTAGGAAAACACGTCTTCTCGGAATCAAAGATGGTGGCGTGTTTTGGTGGAAGTTCAATACGGGACGATACTGCATATAAGAAGGATGCGACCAAATTAGCAGGAATGCTGGCACGACAAGGAATATCGTTGGTAACTGGTGGTGGCTCAGGCATAATGAGAGCTGTGAATGACGGAGCATATAACATAAATCCGAAGCAGTCATTTGGGTTACGCGTTCATGCTATAAATGGGAAAACGATAGAAAAGACAGCTTCAGTTCCACAAGAAAATTTGCATGATTTTACTTCATTAGCGATAAGATTGCTGACCTTGATAGGATGTTGTGATGCAATAGTATTCTTCCCAGGTGGATTTGGAACTTTAGAGGAGGTGTTCTCGCTATTAGTAAGAGTTAGGTTACATTTAATGGAGAGAATACCTATATATTTCTATGGAAAAAAATTTTGGTCAGGTTTGCTGTCATGGATGGCTACTGAGGTAGTTGCAGTTGGGGCGATAAAACAAGAAGATTTAAAGCTGTTTAATATAGAAGATGATATAGATATAATAGCGCAGCAAATACTTGATAAGTTGGGATAGTGCACAGAGGTAAATAAATATGAAGATGAAATTAGATGAAACTATTTTTGATAAACTAGCAGAAATTTTAAAGAAACACGAATTAAGCGAAATAGAATATAAGGATGATGATGTCAAAATTCGATTAACAAAAGGTTCGGTAGCACAAGGTTCGCCAAAAGAAATAGAAGTACGCGAGGTAAAACAATTTCCAGCAGAAGTTGAACCTGAAGCAAGAGAGATTAAGAAGGATTGGTCTGATCATGCAGGCGCTGTAAAATCACCTGTGGTAGGAACATGCTATTTGGCTCCGGAACCAGGAGCTCAGAATTTTGTCGTTCTTGGCGATATGGTACAGAAAGATCAGCCTTTGCTGATAATAGAGGCTATGAAGGTTATGAATTTGATCAAAGCCCCAAGGGATGGTAAGATAGTTCATGTGGCGGTTTCGAATGCAGAACCAGTAGAGTACGGACAGTTGCTAGTTGTCATTGAGTGATGATGTTCAAGAAGATTTTGATAGCAAATAGAGGGGACATAGCTATAAGAGTTCTAAGGGCCTGCAGAGAAATGGGGATAAGAACTGTTGCGGTTCATTCTGTTGTTGACTCTTCCCTAATGCATGTTAAGTTCGCTGATGAGAGTGTTTGTATTGGCGGCAACAGATCAGCAGAAAGCTATCTCAATATATCTGCCATTTTGAGTGCTGCAGAAATAACCGGAGCTGATGCTATTCATCCAGGAGTGGGCTTCTTATCAGAGAATGAGAAGTTTGCAACTATGGTTGCAGGGCATGGCATAACCTTTATAGGACCTTCTCCCGAACATCTTAGGATGATGGGAGACAAGATTGTCGCTAAAAAGACTATGTCAGAGCTTGGGATTCCTGTTGTGACTGGTTCAGACGGCGAAGTAACCTCTGTAGAGGAAGCGAAGTCAATAGCTAAACAATCTGGTTATCCTGTTTTATTTAAAGCAGCATCTGGCGGCGGTGGCAAGGGAATGAAAGTCGCAAATTCACCTGATGAAATAGAGAACGCATACAAAATGGCAAAAGCTGAAGCAAAGGCTAATTTTGGAGATGATTGCGTTTATATGGAACGCTACCTTGCTCATCCGCGTCATATTGAAATTCAGATTTTAGCTGACGCTTACGGTAATGTCGTTCATTTGGGGGAAAGAGATTGTTCTATTCAACGAAATCATCAGAAATTGCTTGAGGAATCTCCGTCTGTCGCATTATCTCAAGAACAACGTGAACAGATCGGCGAGATAGTCGTCAATGCTGTAAAAAAACTTGGTTATGTCGGAGTCGGCACACTAGAATTTTTGTACGAAGATGGCGAATTTTTCTTCATGGAGATGAACACCCGTTTGCAGGTGGAGCACAGTGTAAGTGAAGAGATTACAGGCATTGATCTAGTAAAAGAGCAAATCAGGGTAGCAGCTGGTGAAAAGCTGAAGATAAAACAAGAGGATATCCGCTTCTGTGGACATGCTATAGAGTTCCGAATAAACGCTGAAGATTCGCAGACCTTTATGCCTTCTCCAGGGCGAATTGAAGAACTATACTTCCCAGGAGGAAATGGAGTGCGAGTTGACTCTCATATATATCGCGACTATGTTATCCCGCCGTATTATGATAGCTTGATCGCAAAAATAATCATACACGCCTCAACTCGCAATGAGTGTCTAGCGAAGGCAAGATGCGCTCTAGATGAACTGGTAATAGATGGTGTCTCTACTACAGCAGGGCTCCACAAAAAGTTGCTATGCGACAATGATATAATTGCTGGTGATTTTGATATTCATTGGCTTGAAAATAATTTACAAACTTTAACGAAAGGAGAAATATCATGAATGTTATGACATCAGATTTACTATCTGGAATAGATTTTATAGAACACGGTTTTTTCGACAGGATAGGAGGCGAAAGTACCGGGACGTACGAATCTCTAAACGTCGGAATTGGGCGCGGTGACGATGACGAAGTTGTTCTGAAGAATCGTAAAAATGTGGCAGAGTACTTCGGCGTACCTGTTGAGAATTTGATTACATTAAACCAAAAGCATAGCGATACAGTGCATGTCATTGATGACAAGAACAAAAATAAATATCTATTTAAAAATGTTGAACAAGCCCTACAAAATGAGGGGGACGCAATCATTACTAAAGAAAAAGGAATACTCATTGGAGTAAACACTGCCGATTGTGCCCCGATCTTGCTTTGTGATAAGTCTGCGAAATATATAGCAGTGATACATGCCGGCTGGCGTGGCTCAAATGGAAAAATAATCGAAAATACCCTGGAGAAGATGAAATCTTTGGGATGCAAAAACATTGTCGCTTGTATTGGAGCCTGTCTGCAACGTTTACACTTTGCGATAAAAAATGATATCGACTTTAAAGTTGATCGTAAATATATATCATATTCCGATGATGTGACTTTGTTTGATATGCAATTACAGATATTAGAAAAGTTGCTGGCTAATGGAGTAAAATCAGTGGCAAAAATGGATATAGATACCTATTCCAACCAAAATTACTTCAGTAAACGCCGTATAGGAGATCAAACAGGTGTCCAATTTTCAGGTCTGTTGCTTAGATAATTATTGCGATTAGCTAAAAATCTAAGAAAAGAGCAGAAACGATAAGGCTAAATGCCTTGTCGGCAATCGTTTTTGAGCGGGAAGAGACTGTTTATTGTCGCAACTGGTATGGCTGTTGATACTAACCTGTTGAGTTTCTATTTGTATGATGCTCGCTCAGGAACTTAGGGATAGATGGCGACTAAATATGGTACAATCAACCATAAAGAGTATTAAGAATAGTTTATATGGCTTTTTCTGACACTAAAAGGCGGACATATATAAAAAATTTCTTAATGCTTGCAATTGCTGTATTGTTCACATTAACTTATGTTTTATATAGATGCAGTCCAACCCCATCTAATGTAAGAGCGCTTGTAATCCTCGTTTATTTTGATGTAGCTCTGCTACTTTTGTTGTCATACTTTGTATGGCGACAAATTCGAGCAGTAATCGCTTTTAGAAAAGCGAATAGTGAAAGGCGTGGATTTTATAGGCAAATAATTTATTTGTTTTCAGGTATTGCTATTTTGCCTTCAGTTTGTGTTTTTATCTTTGCGCTTTTGTTCTTTAATATCGGTATAGAAAACCTATTCAAAAATCCAATAAAAAACACCACTATAAGCTCGGAAGAAATAGTGAAAATTTATCTCAATGATATAACCCATACTCTCGAAAATTTTGTTACAGAATTAGGCAAACAAGTGGAATCTTGTATAAATGAATTTTTAATTGACTCGCAAGATATAAATTCACTTCTTATAGAAACAACAAATTTGACAAAAATAGATGTATCGGTTATGCAAATTCTTGACCATGATTTTGTCAAAACGATTGCAGAAACGCAATTTGCTATTCCCGAAGAGTATGAACAATATGCAGAGAGAATAGTTTCCTTAGATAAGGATGACATACTTACTTGGGAAAGTAATAACGTTATATTTGCTGCACTCATGGTGAATCGTGATTTAGGCATATATCTCATTGCTTCATTACCAATTGACCTTGATATATTGGAACATAGACAAGAAATTATTAAAGCGAGAGCAGAGTATTCCAATTTGTCCTTATTTAGGACGAATATAAAAGTTTCGTTTATGATGTTGTTTTCTGTTCTAGCAGTATTGCTGGTATTAGTCGCAATTTTGATTGGAATAATTTTTGCAAAACGAGTGGTACTGCCAGTAAACAAACTGGTAATTGCTGTAGATAACATTAATTTAGAGGGAGCGATTTCACCCTTTAGAATAGAAGTTCCAAACAATGAATTGAAGATTTTAGTTAACGCATTTAACTCGATGATAGAACGAATAATGCGGCAAAATAAACAGATAATTACCGTGAATAAACTAAAGGCCTGGCAAGATATAGCCCGCAAAATAGCGCATGAAATAAAGAACCCATTAACTCCAATTCAACTTTCAGCAGAAAGAATAAGGAATAAGTATCAGAAGGAAATAGTAGACAACCCGGAGGTATTCAATGCCTGCATAGAAACCATAATACGTCAAGTTAAAAGCATTGGGAATTTGGTAACTGAATTTTCGGATTTTGCCAGAATGCCAGAACCTAAAATAGAGCGAGTTGATATGGTTGGACTAATGAAACAATCAGTCTTCCTGCAATCCAATGCTCACAAAGATATACAATTTATCCAACGCTATGATTTAGCAGAGTATTTTTGCTATATAGATCCTTCTCAAATTAACCGAGTCATACTCAATTTAATTCAAAATGCAATTAACTCCATAATTGAAAATAACTCAAAAACGGACAAATTTATTGGGCATATTATGGTAACGTTCGCGGTTAATAATGAAGCTATGTTTATCTCGATAGAAGACGACGGTATCGGCTTTTCTGATTCTGCTATGGAGAAAGCACTAGAACCATATTACACTACAAGGGAGAATGGGACTGGTTTGGGGCTTGCGATCGTAAATAAAATTGTTGTAGACCATGGTGGAAAAATAATCCTTGGAACTTCGCAAGAACTTGGGGGAGCAAAAGTTTTGCTTAGAATACCTAGTGGTTATATGAGAAGAACAGGAGAAAGTGATGGCATATAATATTCTTGTAGTCGATGACGAGGCAGATATAAGAGAGCTTGTTTCTGGTGTGCTAGAGGACAGCGGTTACAAAACTAGTGTAGCAAGTTCATATGTTGAAACAAGCGAGTTGCTAAAAGAGTTTATTCCAAATCTGATAATCTTGGATGTTTGGTTAGGGGATGGAGAAAGAGAAGGGATGCGACTTTTAGAGCTATTAAGGAAAGACTACGAATACATTCCGGTGATAATGATGAGCGGACATGGAACTATCCAAACCGCCGTAACGGCAATACAGCGGGGCGCATATGACTTTATTGAAAAACCATTTGATTCTGCAAGATTGTTAACGTCCATAGCAAAAGCTATAGAAGCAAATCAGCTACAAAAGGAAAATGCTGATTTAAAAGTCAAAGCAAAAATTTCCGATGGGATTATAGGAGAGTCTCAGAATACGAAAAGTGTGAGAGCTTTGATAAACAGAATAGCTCCATTGAATGGACGATGTGTAATACTCGGAGCAACAGGCTCTGATAAAGAAACAGTTGCAAGAGAAATTCATAAATTATCCCCCAGAAGCAAATTTCCTTTTTATACCATAAATTGCCAAGCGTATAGCATGCATCAATTGGAGATTGAGCTGTTTGGGACGGAAATCGGCAGTTTTGATGAAAAAACGATAAAAAATAGTCTTTTGGAAAAAGTGAATGGGGGCACGTTATTTATCGACGAATTGGAGCATACATCGTTGGAGTTTCAACAAAAGCTTCTATCTGTTCTTAAAAAGAATAGTTTTTGCAGGATGGGGGCGAAAGATATTATGCCAATTGATGTACGTATAGTAGCTGGGTTGCCATTAAATATAGAAAATTTAATTAAAAATGAAGAATTTATTGATAAGTTGTATTACCGCTTAAATGCAAATGTGATCAAAATTCTACCACTCATCGATAGGAAAGAAGATATCCCCTTACTCATAGAGAACTATATGAAACAAGCGGTAAAAGCTCAAAATATGCGTCCCAAAAGATTTTCAAACGATGCACTTATTTTCCTGAGTAAATACCCATGGACTGGAGACGTTATGCAACTTCAACATACAGTTGACTGGATTTTGACTTTTGCAAATGCAACAAATAAAGAAAATACGGTCATAGAATTGGAAGACCTGCCACAAGATATAGTTGGAGAAAAGTTACCTCCAGAACTTGGCGCTTTGTTTGTCACTCGTATTGCCAAAATTGCAAAAAATGTAGCTAAAAATTTTGATGAGCAGATAAAAAACAATATCCAAGAGAAACAAAAACCAGACAATAATGATCTATTTGTCCCCGTGCGCCCTGAATTATCGATAAAGGAAGCACGAGAAATATTTGAAAAAGCATATTTTGTAGAACAGATGAAAAAATTTGGAGGAAATGTTTCACAAATAGCAAAATTTATTAACATGGAGCGTTCTGCTCTTCACAGAAAACTAAAAGCATTAGGTATAAGTGATTCTAGAGCGTTTAAGAAACTTAATGAGGATTTATGAATATAGTAGTTTTAGGCGCAGGTAGAGTTGGGTTTAATGTTGCCAAAGCGCTATCTTTCAGTGAAAATGATGTTTCTGTTGTTGATATATCAAAGCCTGCTCTGACGCAAGTGGCGGAAAGACTTGATGTAAAACCGGTATTTGGTCATGCTTCTGACATATCTGTGTTAAAGGAAGCAGGCATAGAAAAGGCTGATATTGTCGTCGCTGCAACTGCCTTTGATGAGATAAATATGACTGTTTGCCAAATTGCAGATTTTATGTTCCACGTTCCCACAAAAATTGCCAGGATTGGTAAAAAATCATATTTTGCTGGATACAATCTTTTTGAAAATGAGCGATTTCCGATCGATTTTGTCGTTTCGCCGGCATTAGAAGTAACAAAGATGGTGCATCGAATAGTATCTGTGCCTGGAACAATTGACGTTATTTCGTGCATAGATAACAAGCTCCGAGTTATCGGAGTTATTTGCAAAAAATGTTCGCCAATTACGGATATCCAATTAAAATATATCCAAACAGTTGACCCAAAATCTATACTGGCAATTCTCACAATAAAACGGGCGGATCAGTGGATATTACCGAACAAGAATGACAGTGTGCGCCATGGTGATGAAATTTATTTCGCCTGTTCTGCTGTCAATGTTTCGGAGGCTATGGCGTTATTTGGTTATTCAATTGATAATGCATCGACTGTAGTTTTTATAGGAGGAAATGAGCTCTGTGAAGAAGCTATCAAAAATATAACATCTAATGATATTTCTATAAAAATTATAGAAAACGATCTAACACGCGCTGAAAAGTTGTCCGATACACTGAATAATGTCGAAATTCTTCATGGGGATCCGTTGGATTCTGAAACCTTTGCAACATCTGGTACACGGGATGCCGAAGTAGTTATTGCTGTTACTAATGACGATAAAATCAATATTCTTTCAAGTTTGTTTGCAAAAAAACTCGGAGCCAAAAGGGTTGCAACTATTTTGAATGATTCTTCGTATGCAGATATTCTTTATTCTCTCGGCATAAATTCTATCCTAGATTCTAGGATGGCCACTGTTTCGAGAATTTTGCAATATATCCATGAAAAAAGTGTCGAAAATATACTGTCGTTTGATGAAGCCAGAATTGAAATTCTGGCATTCAATGTATCAGAAGGCAGCTATGCAGTTGGCTCATTGACTGATGATATAATAATCAAAAATGAAGTGTATATCTCTGCAATAGTTCGGGAAGAGCAAGTGTTTATATTGCCTAAACGCTTTCTTCTAAAGGCGGGAGATCAAGTTTTATTCGTGGCTCACAAAAGTGCAATTGATAAGATATTAAAAATATTTCGGGAGAAACCAAAATATCTATTATGAAAACGTTAACCAAATATGAGTTGCAAAATTTGGCAATAATCTATGACATTTCATATCATGAAACTTTGTTGATTTTAGCGCATATCCTAAATGTTGAATACACCTATCTGTTTTTTGAAAAATCGTATGATCTTTCAGAAGATGACTACAAAACGTTGAACTTATTTTTGTCCAGACGAAACAAAGGCGAACCAATTTCAAAAATTTTCGAGAAAAAAGAATTTTACGGCCTTAATTTTAAAACGACAAAAGATACTCTTGACCCACGTCCAGAAACTGAGTTGTTAATTGATTTATTTAAAAAATATCATCTGAATAGTTCTCAGAATTTACAGATTTTAGATTTAGGCTCTGGGACAGGATGCATTGGAATCACTTTATTAAAACTTTTTCCTAATGCATTGTGTTGCTTTGCGGATATCTCCGCAAAAGCTTTAAGCATAACCCGAGAAAATTCGAAAATGCACCAAGTGCTTGACCGATCCGAATTTATTCGGAGCGATTGGTTTGAAAACATCGACAAGAAATTTGATGTCATTATTTCCAATCCGCCGTATGTTGCGACAAGCTATGAACTTGACAGAGAAACTCTCTATGATCCAGAGGCAGCACTTTTTGCAGGGAGCGATGGAATGGAGGCTTATAGGAATATATTGCCAAATGCTTCAAACTATCTAAAGCCTGATGGACTATTGCTCTTGGAAATTGGGTACAATCAAGCAGAAAAAATTAAACAAATATCTTCAGACTTAAGCTTACTGCATATGGAACGTGATCTCGCAGGTATAAGACGCGCTTGTGTTTTCCGTTCCTTGTAGTTTCTCATATTGCGATGTGCATTCAGCAATGGACAGCTCCATTCAAGGTGAGTACAATGATACTTGGCAGTAGGCTCTCTAGAGAAAATGCAAATGCAACATTACATCGTTTTAAGTAGAAAATATCGACCGAAAGATTTGAATGATCTCATAGGGCAAGAAGTTTTGGCGAAATCGTTGCGTTCGTGTTTGAATACCAAAAAGGTGCCTCATGCCTTTTTATTTCATGGAATTAGAGGCGTTGGCAAAACAACAACAGCCCGTATCTTAGCTCGATGCCTGTGTTGCATCGGCCCTGATGGGCAAACTGATATTACTTCTTCTCCTTGTGGCGTTTGTCGTTCCTGTGTGGCTATGGACAAGGAGCAACACCTAGATATTATGGAATTCGATGCAGCTAGCAGAACTGGAGTTGACGATATAAGGGAAGTGATCGATGCAACGCAATATGCTCCCGTATTAGGTCGATACAAAATTTTTATAATAGATGAAGTTCACATGCTTTCAAAAAGTGCATTCAATGCTTTGCTCAAAACTCTTGAAGAACCACCAGCACATGTCAAGTTCATATTTGCCACAACAGAAGTACAGAAAGTCCCTGAAACTGTTTTATCAAGATGTATGACTTTTAGATTGCATCCGGTATCTAGCGAGGCTTTGGCAGAGTATTTAGTAGACATAGCCCAAAAGGAAGGCTTTTTACTTGAAAAAGATGCTGCTAATTTGATTGCCGAAGAGTCAGAAGGTTCAGTGCGCGATGCCTTGTCTATCCTGGAGCAGTCTTTAATGATTTCGGCTGAGACTAAAAAGATTTTAGCTGATGACGTTCTCAAGATGCTTGGTGGCGCTACTTCCGACGATGTCAAAATTCTTCTGAAACTTATTCTTAGCGCAAAAACCAAGGAGGCCTTGGCAAAATCTGAAGAACTGTTTTCGAAAGGCACAGATCCTTATGTTTTATTTAAAAATATGCAAAATGTCTTATACAGGATAATAGTCGCTAAAGTAAATGGTAAAATAGCAGAATATTCACTATCAAATTTGCTCTATATATGGCAAATTTTCTTAAAGCAAACAGAGAACTTAAAAAATGCCAGTTTTCCGGAATATGTGCTAACCGCAGCAGTTGTTATTCTCGCTCATACCGCCTCTTTCCCCGATATAGAGAAGTTGATGATAAAAGAAAGCCCCGCGGAAACTTCTGCCACTTTTAGCAAAGTTGAGAAAATACTAGGAGAAAAGATAACTCCTAAACCAGACAATTCCCAAGCACTTGTCGACAATATACTCAACAAATTCCCAGGAAGCACTACCCACGAAGTGGAATAGCTAAATTGCTCCATTCCATGCAAAAAAAACAAAGTAACCTCATTAGTGAGACCACTTTGTGATTTTTGAAAAAGTTAGCCAGTGCAAACAGGCCCTTCTAGCAATTTGTTTAAGTAAATCTTTTCGTCAGGCGAAACATCTACACATGTTTTATAATAAAAGGATAACGTGAATTTGCTCTTTTTTTCTACTGCCCCCTCAAGCTCCAATGCATCGAGGTCTATGAGATATTCTGATGTAGAAAAGTTATGTATACGATTCCTTTTATCAAAGCTGAGATCAATGAGTAAGTTTCGATTTCCATGTATGTCATTCATATTCACAGTCGATATTTCAGAAATGCGAGAATCAGGAACCATTCTTAATTCCTTTAAAACCCCGAGTTCTTTTTCCTTGTCTCTTATGACACTGTATCTTTTAGCATTTTCAAGGTCGCTTTCGGTTTGGTATGCATGATATCCAATAGTTAATTCTAAGTGTCTATTGTGACAGAATTCCCGAATATAATATTCAATATCTTTTAAATCTGTATCGAATTGCCCCTTATCAAAATTCTTGCAAGATGAACATAGCTGGTTATGCAAATTGGGCTCATTATCGCAAACTTTTTGGTAACATTTTTCAAAAGCTTTTGTCAATTCTGGGTATTTTACAATATTTTCATTTTCCAATGACTCTGATATTAACCTTGATATGTCATCTGTTACATCTATTTTCTCTAACAAATCAATTATTTCTCGGACGAATTTCTTTGCCTGACGCATTGCATTGAAATATGATACGCATTCGCTCATGCGCTTAGCTTTCTTACGAGCTTTCTTAATAGATTTAGTACCCCACGCATCATATAACTTAGCTGTAACAAGCAGATTGTTAATCTTTTCTTGCAACCCAAGGGCATCATTGTAACAACATATATCGTTACATGATGGTTCTATGAGCTCTGTAAACCTCTCCAGACTATTTGTCAAACCGCGCATGTTACAATAACACCTGCAATATTTGATTACATCTTCTCTTACTTCGCCTATATCGCTCGCAAAAGTTGTCTTGTTTTCAACATCATCCGTCGTCCAGATCTCATGGTTTTCATATATCTGACGTTTTTTATAAGCTAGATAATTATACAACACAAGAGCATTCCAGTTTGCTCAGTCATATTTCTCTGGATTTGTTTTGTCAAATGTTATAACGTCTCTAAATTCTTGTTCCTCAAACTCATTCTCGCCTGTGACACAATCTCCTATAGCCTTACCAATCACTTTTACTATTGAATCCCAATAGTACCCATTTTTAATCCAGGCATGCCGTGTCTCAACTTTAGGATTTTGTATTATATTATTAGCTTTAATTCTCCACCATATTTGGTTTAGTTGACTTCTTTCTTTATAAATATCATCTTTATGAATTTTATCTTCCATAGCTATAACATCGCTCGAAATGGAAGCAAATATAGCTATAGCACTACCTAAGCACAGCTCCCCCGAATAAACACTTTTTATTTAACATTACTATACACCTCCGTAAAATAAATTACGGGCATCAATGCCATCCTATAAATATTCTAGCATATTTTTCATGGCTAAGCAAATTATTTTTATGAACTTAAACAATATGCAATATTTTGAGAAAAATTAGGAAAAAATATATAATTTATGTGCGATGGCAAATTATAGGTAAATATTGTGTTTTCTGGATCAATAGTAGCTCTTGTTACTCCTTTTCGTGTTGGTCAGATTGATTATGTTGCGCTTGAAAAGTTGATAGAATTTCATATCAGTTCCGGTACGGATGCTATTTTGGTTTGCGGTTCTACTGGTGAAGGGCTGATGTTATCAGGCGCAGAGCGGGAGCAAATTATAGCAAAATCAATTGAAATTTCAAACAAGAGATTGCCTATCATTGTCGGATGTAGTTCGTGTTGGACTGATGATGCCATAAAGCTCGCCGGACAAGCAGAAAAATTGGGAGCTGATGGAGTGTTGCTAATTGCCCCATACTATGTCAAACCGACTCAGGACGGCATTATAGAGCATTTCAAAACAGTTCATAACGTCACAAATATTCCGATTATCGCTTACAATAATCCAGGGAGATGTGCGGTCGATATGACAGTAGATACGATTGCTGAAATAGCGAAATTGCCAAGAGTTGTCGGGCTTAAGGATTCAAATACTAATCTGGCAAGAGTGAATTTTTTAAGGGAAAAAGCGCCAGAACTGAAATTATTTTCAGGAGATGATCTGACATTGCCTGGCTATTTGGCACACGGTGGTGATGGTTGTATTTCTGTGACAGCTAATGTTTTTCCTCGTTTGGTAAAGCAATTACTGACCTGCTGGCAAAATCGAGATATAGAAAATATGCAAAAGGTGGCAAATATGCTTGCTCCAGTAAGTGAAGCAATGTTTGCTGAGCCTAATCCGATCCCGGTGAAATACGCTTTGTCTAAAATGAAATTGATAGAAAATGAATTGCGGTTACCTCTCGTTGCGGCTTCGGATAAAACAAGAAAACGTCTGGATTTTATACTAGCTTCTATGCTAAATCAAAAGTGAGCAAGCTAGGTTCACGTCACTAGCACATCTGCAGTAAGATAAGTGGCTGTTGCGCTAAAAATGGTTTTTGTGATATTCTCTGCGAGGTTTTTTGTTCGAGGAGATTTGGGTAATGTTCAAACACACTTGTTTTAAAAAGGGCAGTTTTAACAAAGTTTGGAAAAAATTAGCTATATCGATGATAGCTGGATTAGCTACAATTGGAACTGGTGTAGCAAAGGAAGATACAAAAATGATTGCGGAGGATGTCATCGAAGAACACAACGGCGTATACGGTGGCAAATGGCACATCGTCTCCCCAGAAGGCTTCGACCTGCCCGAAGGACTGGAGTATTTGAAAGAAATGTGTATGAAGTGTGCACCTAAAGATCCGTCACTAAAATGCAGTAGTATGTCATTTAAAGACATCGCTCAGGGGCTGAAATTTCTAGAAGAAAAACAAGAAAATTTTCGTTTGTCAGATTTAGAAATTGCACATTGCTTCAGGTGGGGAGATGTTTGTAGCTGTTTTGAATCGATTATGCAATTAGATATGGACAATTTTACTGTTCATGGATGCACCTTGACCTTTAAAGATTTGCGTATCATTATTGAGAATTTAAGAAGCCTAGACCAATTGAATCTTTCAGAAAATAGTTTTATGTTTTGTGAAGAAGATTGGTTCAATGTTGAAAAATTAGGGATGAACCTAAATCGTTACAATATTTCGCGATTAGACATGACCAAATCAAATTTTTCTGAAGACGAAAAGATTCGTTTAAGCACTCTAATAAAAATTGGAAATAGATTGATTTTATAAAAAATAAATTTCAATTAACGAATATTTAACTTTTGTATGACTATTATAAAATAAAGCACAGTAGTTAGAGGAAGTAAGGATGAAAAAATTTGCTTTAATGTTAGCTTGGAGCGTCTCTTGTTTAAATGCAAAAGTGATAAGGATGGACGATATAGAAAACGCAGAACAACAAGTTCGACAGACCATACAGGACCTGCTACAAGCGATACAACAAGTATTTAGAACGACTGGAGCTGGGAATATCGTTGCTTCTGAACGAGCTCAAAAATACAACGATATTTACCTCGCAATGTTCAACGAACTCGATAGTAACAAGCAACCAGTTAACCAAATGCCAGGATTTGCGGTGTACATTCCTAGCACAACTGAAGAGAAAGCACAAGTGTACATAGCCTCCAAATGGAATACCTCAATTCTTCAGACGCGGGAAAAGTTACAAAACCTTGGACAAAGAAAAAAAGGAGAAGAAGTGGTGAATAACAGGACTGAAGGTCTATACAAGTATAATAATGGTTCTCACACAGAGAGACAATTGCTATCAGAAGTAATAAACAAAGGCATTAACGCGTTGAAACCGATTAACAAAAATGTCCGCGACGCTAGTTCCGATGTTAAGGTGATCCCAGATATAGATAAATCAGGAACAGTAGTCATATATACGACGCATAGTCCCTGTCTTGTAAAGACAAACGATAATTACGGATTTCATTGCGTCAACTATTACAAGGAAATGAGAAAAAATTTTCCCAAACTGCGATTTGTAATCTGCTACCATGAACCAGACAAGATGAAAATCGTTAAGAATAAAATATTTGACTCAGAAAAATTTAACCATGTAACTTTTGCAAATCTTGCTTATGACAAAGATTTCAGTGATAAAAATAAGGATCTGAGCAACGCTATAAAAGGTTTCGAAGAAAAACCAGTAATCGATGCAAACGACAACAAAAAAATAAAAGAGCAAATAAACAACAATCTGTCGATTGTACTAGAGTACTTAATAGGGGGAGACGGACAAGTAAAAATATACAATCTAAATGAGAATAAATTAGATACAATTCAATTGTATCCATAGTAAAAACCGGCGTCCTCTATTGCAACTTTGTTAATTCCTTACAATAGACGGAATTTTAATATTTTATATCACGTGTGTTATAGCCAGGCATACTTTATTGTTTTGCTTGGCTATGTTTTGTGCGATGTTCATGACTAGAGCAGAAGTCTTTTGGTCGAGTGAAGCGGTGATTTCGTCGAGGAGCAGGACCTCGTAATCCGAAAGGGTAGCCATTATTAAGCTCAGTGCTTGGCGTTGACCACCCGACAAATTGCCGGCGTATTCGTCTAGCCTATTTTCAAGTCCCATATTAAAAACCGCCAGCTTCTCCTTGAAGTAATCCCGAAGCGTCCGTGCAGTGATAGTACAAAAGCGTTTTTTGCCACGCTTATATGCTATGTTCATATTCTCGGAAATCGTCATTTCTGCGATAGTTCCTTGTCGAGGGTCTTGGAGGACGTTCGCAATAAGTGCGGTTTTTTCACGCAACGACATTTCGCAAATATTACGATTATTGATAAGGACGTTTCCCGTAGTGGGCTGTATTATGCCGGAAATAATGTTGAATAAAGTTGTTTTTCCGGCACCATTATCTCCAGTGACGTATACAAGCTCTCCATTTTCTACTTCAAGGTTTATATTTCGCAATATATTTTTGTAACAAATATTCTCTAACCTCAGCATTTTTAATTTCCCTCCTTTTTTGTAAATAGCAACTTTTTTCTCACATCAATACTCACATCAGCTTGGCTTTCTCGTTCTTTTCGTATCAGCATCATCGCGATTATTATTGCTCCGGCGACTAGGTTTATATCCCGCGTCTCTATTTTCATAAAGTCGCTGTGCAGTGCAATCATTATGAAAAACCTATATAAAATCGAGCCGGCGATACACGCCAATATGAAAAATCCAGCTTTTTTAAATCTGAAAACTTTTTCGCCGATGATGACTGCGGCAAGTCCAGCAATAAGCGTCCCTTTGCCTTGCGATACGTCACAAAATCCCTGATATTGGGTAAACATAGCTCCGCCTAATCCAATCAACGCATTGCTCAAAATCAGCCCAAAAAACTTCATTACATTGATGTTGATGCCCATAACTTCGGAAAATCGTTTGTTATAGCCGATGGAGCGCAGCGCTAAGCCGAAGTCGGTGAACAGTAAATAGACCAGCAAAATTGCTAAAGGAACAACTATTGCCAATATGACGTAGCTATTCATAGATAATTCCATGTCGTTTAATGTAATATTCGGCATCCCGCTCATAACCTTCAGATTGATTGAATAAAGCATAAATGCAACGATTATTCCGGAAAGTAAATCGGAAATTTTGCAATAGACATTCAGTATTCCAGTGCATATTCCAGCAATTCCGCCTGCAATCATCGCAAGTAACATCGCAACACAAGGGCTTGCGCCACCTTGTATTAAGGCGGCGCAAACACTGCTCCCGAAAACAAAACTACCGTCGCAAGTCATATCGGCGAAGTTGATGGTTCGAAACGTCAAGTATACCCCGACCGCAACTAAGCCGTATATTAACCCGACATCTACCGTCATTATGACTTCTTGCAATCCGAACATTTCGCCTCCTTTAGCACGTCTACAGGCACCGTTATTTCAAGCTCTTTTGCCTTCTCGTTGTTTAAGAAGAACTCCATTGTATTGGGGTACTCAACGCGAATTTTGTTGATATCCTCGCTAGCTTTAATTCGCTTGATTATTCTTCCTGTCTGTTTTCCAATTTCATATTGGTTGGGACCTAGGGCAGCTAAACACCCCTTCGCGACTTGATCTGTATCGCTGACATACACCGGTATTTTGACTTTATCGCAAGCCTTCACGATATACGGAATACCGCTCAGTGCCGTATTATCGTTTGTTATGAACACGGCATCTACACCTGTTTTCAGTTTATTTATAGCTTGTGGGATATCTGCGGATTTCTGAATGGATTGTTTGACAAGAGTAATACCTTGAGCTTCGCATTCCTTTTCCAGTTTCTTTATTATGCTTATCGAGTTCGATTCGCCCGAATTATAAAGTATCCCAAGCTTTTTTAATTTTGGCTGAAGTTTTTTAAACAGCTCCAGTTGTGGTTTTAGTGCAACAAAATTGGAAACACCAGTTGTATTGCAATTATCGAAATTTTTTGCAATATCTTTAGGTTCAGTAACTGAACTGAAAACCAACTTCACTTTTCCTGATTTCGCAAATTTGAAAACACACTGCGCTGGAGTTGTCCCCACTGCAACTATAACGTCTGCCTTGGAATTCACAAACTTTGTTGCTATTTGGTACCCCAACACCGGATCCGCCTGGCATGTTTCTATGTCATATTTTATATTTTCATCTTTCAATTCGTCTTTTATTCCATCGACGACTGAGTTAATTGCTTCGTGTTCAACAACTTTAATTATCGACACATTAAATGCGCTAGCATAATTACATAATAGTCCCACCGCTATCAACTGCTTCAATATTCTTGTGGACATCTTTCTTCTCCTTTTTAATTTTATCCAACAATTTTCTATACCCCTTATACGGTTCATCGTTTAAAAAACGAGAAACCCGTCCGATTGTGGTTGTGCTACTTCCGGTTTGTTTGCTTATCTGCCGATACGATAATTCTCCATCAGCCAATAATTGGCAAACTTCCCAGCGTTCTTGCAGCGCGTTCAATTCCTGAGGAGTGCATAAATCTTTCAAAAAATTTGCAACTTCATCTGGATTTTCCAGCATCACAACCGCTTCGAACAAATTCAAATGATGATGGTCGTCATCCATATTCAGCTCCACATCTGTATCATCGTAATACTACGTTAACACATTTTTGTTCTCGATGCAAATTTTTTATCAAAAAGTATAAAAATATAAAATTTTATGTTTTTTTGTGTACAATTGTTTGTGGGTTGGTCTTAGTTTTTAGAGAAAAAAATATGAACATAAAATCTTTATGTTTAGCGGGGATAATGTTTCTGTTGCTAGATGTGAATGCATCAGAACATTCTAGAGATTTGTCTAGAGATTCACAAAGTAGTAATTCGGCAACGAATAATCTACAGCTAAACCAGATTCAAGAAAGTTCTTACCAGCAGATTAAATCTTTAAACAACGATGAACAGGTTAAGAATTCACAAACAATCGTGGCTACTGATGCACAAAATGAAAATAATGAGCAACAAACTGCTATTGGTGAACTTACGAACTTGATTGCAGCGTATGTGGAACAACTATCCGAGGATGAATATTCCGAATCAGAGGATGAATACTACTGGGGTGATACAGAGCGAGCTATGTATGATTCAATGAATGAAGAGCAGTACGGTCAAGCGTATGATATATATCAAGGCTTGAATGAATATGGTACTGCCTGGCAATACTGGTATCCATGGCAATGTTGGTGTCAAAATTGCGCATACCAATTCTATGGTATACCAGAAAGATAAAATGCCTAAATAATACTAGATATGTACAAACACCGTGTTCAGACAAATTTGAATCGGTGTTTGTATATTTTTGATTGTGCCACTATTATGGTTGTAAACTATGTGTCACAAACGTGAAGTTTGTTGAGCTCTCAAATATATTCGCTTGTTTCAAATTGCAGAATTTTGTTTCCCGAATAATAAAAAAATATAAAATTTTATGTTTTTTGTGTATAATTGTTTGTGGATTAGTCTTAGCTTTTAGAGAAAAAATGAACATAAAATCTTTGTGCTTGATTGGAACGCTGTTTGTTTCCGTCGGAGTAAGTTCTGAACCTGGACGTGCGCCTTTGTCCGCAGGAAATTACGACAACAACATCAATACTAATGTGGCAAACCTTGTTCAAGTCAAATCGTCCGAACAACATCAAATACCAGAATCTCTAAACTTAAATATAAATTTAGTTGCCGAAAATGGAGGTGATGATCGCAGCTCTGAACACAAAGAATCGTTGCCTCAAAATAATGTGCAACATTTAAACAATGACAACGAGGAAGCGAACTTGGGGCATAACATAATGAATGAAGAACTCGGTGGGAATCGTACGAGTCAGAATATTACGAACAATATCAACGTATATTTGGAACAACCGATGTGTTTTTATCCAGTTCCAGTTTTGCCTCCTTTAGTTCTGATTCCTGTCCGGGTCTTTTTGGTGCCGTTCCATTTTCCATTTCCATTCGGTAATAACGCCAACAACGATATAAACTGACATAGAATATCGCATATAAAGTACTAATTTACAAATATTTAGTGTGAATTTTATTTAATGTTTGTAAGTTAGTATATATCCTAATTGAAATTAAACTTTAATGGTATTGATATTTTTATGCTACCATTTTCAAAACAGAGGAAAGTGTGAAGCATAAAAAACTTAATGCGAGCCACAACGATAATGAATTGAAAAATTTTATGTCTGATTAACTTTCATCAATCGAATTACAATTGGATTTAACAAATTGATAACTGATTGCGTCAATGTGCAACGTAAATACCTTTTAGCCACACATGGATTTATCACCTATATCAAAAAAATTTCATCATTTGAGATACCTTTAATGTTGAGCTGATATTTATGGTGGTATAAAATGTAGCTGGAGATATATTTGAACAAATTACGTTCATGTTTGAAAAAGAGACCAATCCCCTTGACAATGCATCGCTAGAATCTTCTGCCTTACAGCGGCAAGCTCGTGATGGAAAAATTCCTGTAACTGTCTGGCAAATCGGAATAATGATGTTCTTGATGAATATCTCGTTTGTTATGGCGTATTCATTTTCTGGATTATACCTGAAACATATATTAGGAGCATCGGCAATTGGCATTGGCGTGCTTGAAGGTTTTTGCGAAATGATTTCACATTTGATGAAGTTGTTTTCTGGAATGCTAAGCGACTTTTTCAGAAGGCGTAAAGGAATAATGGTTGTCGGCTATGTTTTTTCCGTCTTAAGTCGCCCGCTTTTAGCAGTCTCTAACTCATTCATTTTGGTGTTTTCTGCTCGAATGATGGAACGATTTGGCAATGGCGTCCAAGCTTCGCCAAGAGATGCGATAATTGCCGATGTTGCACCAAGAAAACGTATAGGAGCGTCTTATGGTTTGAAAAGAAGTTTGGCATACGTTGGCTCTTTGCTGGGAGGAGTACTCGGAATATTAGCCATGAAAGCTACGGGAAATAACTATCAAGCAGTCTTTGGTTTAGCCTCAATTCCTGCCGCTATAGCTTTGGTGTTGCTGTTAGTTTTTGTGAAGGAACCAAAGCGGTTTGAGCATCCTGCGATTACATCTGAGGTTCCGATGCCATCACCAAAACTGAAACCAAAATTCTCATTTAAAAACTTTAAATACCTTGGATTATCATTTTGGCTTTTGATGACAGTCAATGCCGTCTTTATGATGTCCAGAATGAATGAAACATTTTTAATATTGAGGATGAATGAAGGATTTCATGTAGACCCCATGTTTGCCCCAATCGTAATGATCGTTTTTAACATAGGGACAACTCTGTCTTCTTATCCTGTGGGATTGCTCGGCGACAGATTTGACAGAAAAAAACTGTTATTCTTCGGAATATCAGCATTACTGCTGGCTGATATCATAATGTTTTCAGCAACAACACGGGCGGTAATGTATCTAGGTGTCTTGTTCTGGGGCATACAACTTGGTTCAACACAAAACGTCTTTGTGTCGCTTATAGCAGAACAAGTGCCAGAAGATTTGAGAGGTACCGGTTTGGGGGTTTATTGGTTAGTAAATGCAATAGCAGCATTCTGTGCCGATTCGCTGGCTGGAAAAGTTGCTCATCACTTCAGTCTCAATGGAATATTTGTATCAAGCGGTATAATAGGCGTTATAGCGCTATTCGCGCTACTTATAATGCTTCATATGGTTTCTCCTACAAGAAAGAAATAAGAGAGAATGTATTTTGAAGGCTCTTGACCAGCATCTTTGAAAGAGATATGGTGAGAGAGTATGAAATACAGGCGGTTGAGAACGATTACAAGGTAAAAAAATTATAAAGTACTTATGTGAAGATATTGTTGTTGAAATTTTATCCATACATCGAAACACAATTAATGCGTATTAACTAATTCTTTCAAAAAACATAGCAAAGAATTGGGTATTTTTGAGCTAGATGAGAGCTACTTCGGTGGGGGAGCACGCAGAATTCGTGGAAAAAGGGGACGAGGAGCCGCTGGCAAAACCCCTGTTTTTGGCTTACTAAAACGACATGGAAAAGTGTTCGTAACAGTTCGTGCCGAATTGTTCAAAAGAGGCTCTGATGCCTGTAATTCAAGAAAAGATACTGGAAGATTCGACAATTCATACTGCCTTGATGGAAAACGTACGATTGATTGATTTGGAGCAGATGCGATACCTCAGTTAGAACGAATTTACACGCTACAAAAGACACAATGTAAATGCCATCGAATGTCTTTATAGTTTTGCCGGAATACGGTGAGCAAAGTTCGATGGATTGACAAGCAAGTCTTTTGCCTTACATTTGAAAGAACGTGAGTTTAGAGCTAACCATAGAGCTGAAGATTTGCCAGCAATTTTGTGGGCAATTCTGAAACGATGCTACTTAAGAGCCTTGAATTATTCAGGAATAACGTCAGAAGTTCTTTGGCAGCATTAAATTGCTACTATTTTCCAATAGTATATAATCAGTAGAATTTGAAAGCGCGAAAGGTTTTGCCCATTTATTTCTCATTGATAGAAGTTATATTTATCGCACTTCTGGGACAGGATTTTTGGCATAGATTGCAATAACAGCATTTATCCAAATCAAAAATTGGGAAAGTAACACCATTTTCGACTTTGATAGCTTTGCTTGGGCAGATTTTTGAGCAACGACCACATTTGATACATTGGTTTTTACATGCACTAACCTTAGTTCTGAACTTTGGGCTCCGCTTTATCTCTGATACTTCTTTTGTAACTGGTTTCTGGAAAAGGCACCTAATCCCAACAAATAGTGCCTCAAATATGTCGATGAAGAATATTTCTCTGCATAACTTTCTTAACATATTTAAAGCAATGTCCATATCCCTCTCTCTCAATTTTAATATATATTTAAAAGTAGGCAAAGGACCGTATAAGTTCACTAGATATGGGACAAAATTTGACTTGAGTTGATTAGGGCCATTTAAGTTGAGCAAATAGAAAGAAAAGTATCCAGAATTAAATAGTGAGTTTTGCCTGCCATAAATGAGATTTATTTTATGCAAATACTCAGGTATGTGTTTGTGGTGCTAGGGATAAGTAGGACAGATCTTACGAAACGTTGTGATAAATATGAGAAACAAGTCAGGATCGAGCGAAGTAACCGTTTTTTTTCGAGAGAAATTTTACGCCGACCTTACTGAGCATTCCATTGTCAGAGCGCGCCGAGAGCTTATGAAATTTTTGCAAAAATATAACGCGTATCACCCACATGCATCCTTGCGCAGACTAGCTCCACCGGAGTATATTTCTAAGTATAGTTCAGGAAGCCGTTTTCGTCTCACATCTATTTGAACTTGAACATACTCCCTCATCATATCTCTTTCAGAGATGCTACCCAAAAGCCTAACATTATCTATGTTCTACTAAAATTTTGATATTTTTTGTTCTATCCCGTCGGAATATTAAGCCAGAAACATTGCAGGCGCTAAAATCTTTTTTGCATATTTCATCAGCCAATTTCCGAAGCAAAGAGTATGAGATCAGGTGTTTGCCTTTTGGTGAGAGTTTGTGTATAATCTTTTCCAAGATGCGTATTCGCAGAGCCAAATGCAAATCTTTGTATTTGCCCTTACCTATGTGTTCTCCTTTAAATAACATGTGCAAATACGCATTCGCAGTTTCATCTAAACAATCGTTATCGATATTCAGACGTTCTATTGTTTTGTTCACGTTTGCCATGTTTAATCCATATCTTTCGGATAGCTCTTTATAAGCTTTTCTCCACCTGACGCGCTCGTATATATCTTGTTCATTTGACGGGTCTTTCACGTAATCAGTTATATTGAAACGTTGTTTTAATGTTTCTTTTATATCATCAGGCGAGAATTGCAATAATGGTCGCGCCAATAAAATATCCTTGAAGTTTGAAACAGATTTAATCGAAGTTAGTCCTTTTAAAGCAGAACCACGAGATAATCGCATAAAAAAAGTTTCCCATTGATCCAGTGCGTGATGAGCTGTCATCAAGACGTCCGCTTTCGTTTCCTGGCAATACTGATATAAAAATTCATACCGTGCTTTTCGCGCCTTTTGTTCAATGCTTCCAGTAATTTCTGCTGAATGTTCCCACGTGAAAACTTTATAATTTATTGAATTCTGCTTTAAAATCTCGATTGTCGGAAGTATCTCTGTTGAAGATTCAGGACGCAGTGTATGGTCAACGATACAGGCGTATAAGTTTACACCATGCTCGGTTGCGTACTCATTTGCAAGCATTGTCAAACAAAGGCTGTCAGCGCCTCCTGAAAGCCCAACTACCCAAGTAGTTGAGTTTAATTTCAATTTTCCTATTTCGTCAGCAAATAATTCTTTCGTTATTATCACGGCTCTATCAATTTTTTTATATTTTTAACCGTAAAACCAAATTTTTCAAACAACTCTGCAGCAGTTCCAGACTCCCCGAATTGCGTTATCCCCAAAATAACATCGTCTTCCCGCGTTTTGTATTTATACCAAATATCTGGCGAACCGGTTTCAATGAACAGCTTGCGACCTCTTAACAAATCTTGCTTATACTCAACAGATTGCTGATCAAACAATTCCAAACACGGAGCTGAAATTACTCGAACATCATAGTTATTCAGTTCATCTTTCACTTGCATAGCTAATGCGACTTCAGAACCAGTCGCGATTATCGATATTTTTTCTCGCCCATCATCATTAAAGCCTGCTAATTCATACATACCTTTTTCACAAAGATTGCTGTCTGTATGTATTTTTCGGACATTGTCTACAACTTCTCGAGATAAAATTAGTGCCGTTGGTGTTGTTCGATTTAAAATAGCCAATTCGATACATTCTGCAACTTCGACATCGCAAGACGGACGCATTACATTCAAATTCGGCATCAGGCGCAACGAAGACAGCTGTTCTATCGGCTGGTGAGTAATGCCATCCTCTCCGACTGCTATCGAATCGTGCGTCAACACAAATATCGGTGCAATGTTCATTAACGCGGCGTTCCTGATTGCCGGACGCATATAATCGCTGAAGACCAAATACGTGCCACCGTACGGTATAAATCCCTCGATGGCAAACCCATTCATAGCGCACCCCATTGCATGTTCTCGAATGCTATAATTTACGTAATCGCCACTAAAATCTGATGCTGTAATGATTTTGTTATGTTCAGAAATAGTAGCTGTTGAATGCGATAAATCTGCCGCTCCGCCAATGATATTCGAAAAATGGCGACATAATTCGCCAAAAACGATGCCACAAGGTTCACGTGTTGAGATTTTACTTGGTAATTTTATAAACTTATCTTTTAAATCATTTATAATATTGTGTAATTTATCTGCATCTAGGCGATATTCAGTTTCAGGAGCACCTATTTCAGATTTTTCCCACAAAACTTCGCTCGGTATTTTAAATGGCTCTTCAGAAAACCCAAAATTTTTTCTGACTTTTTTTGCATCCTCTTTTGAAATAAACCTGCTGTGACAAGCATTCGTTCCGCAGTTCTCCGCAGGATACCCGATCTTCGTCCTAAATGATGCGAAGACTGGTTTTGTCGCATTATTCGCTTTATTTAGAGCAATTCTAATATCGTCATAATCGTGTCCATTTGCCTCTATAGTCTCAAATCCGTACGCCTGAAATCTAGCAATATTGTCTGTCGTAAATTCTGAAGCAAAGCCATCAACGACGACGTTATTATTGTCAAAAAGCACAATCAAATTGTCCAAATTCAGTTTCGATGCCAAGGTCATAGCTTCGTGCGAAACGCCTTCCATCAGGCACCCATCGCCTGTTATGACGTATACCTTGCTTTTTAGGCCTTTCCTCTTAAGAGCTATTGCAAATCCAACTGCTGTTGCTATGCCTTGTCCCAGCGCGCCGGTTGTCATCTCAACGCCTATATCCTTATCTAATTTCGGATGCCCCTGACAACGAGCACCAAGCTTGCGAAATTTTTTCAAATCATCCAACGAAAGCGCTGTCCGTTGCGTCAGATATATCGTTGCATATAGCATCGGACTTGCATGCCCAGCCGACAGTATCAATCTGTCTCTATCGGTTTTTCCAGGATCAAAATCAATAAATTCGTTAAAAAGAACAGACATAACATCTGCAAATCCAAGTGGAGTTCCCTGGTGTCCAGAATTTGCTTCATTTACCATATCTATAGATAAAGCCCGAATTGCATTCGCAAAATTGTTCAATTTTTCATTCATGTTTCTCCTATCATCTTTTTTATATATCCAATTGCAAATAAGCGATCTCGAAGGTCGCAACAATCACCTAAGCTCCATTCTAGGATAACTGTTTTATACGAGCTTTTCAAGCAAGGTTAAGCGTATTGAGGGAATTACAAATAAGATTTCACAAATTTAATGCAAACGTGACATAATATTTTGCATAATTTTGCGTTGTGGAAATTTTTACAAACAAGTTAGTAGTAACGACACTTTTGTGTTTTCACTTAATTTGTTCCCAACATGCCAACGTTAGTATTTAACGGTTGCACCACTATGCAAAAATTATATTCCTCACCACGCATACAATTGTTAATATAATAAAGCGCCCCAAATAAAGCATCCAAAGTGTTGCCAAAATGCAACAGGGGGGGGGGCGAGCAAAAAATTTGCAAAAAAAACTAGGCATATGGAATTAGCCTATGTCAGAATGATATTAGATAGTTGTTTTTATGAACGAATTATGAATATGAAAAAACTTTTAGCAACAGGCTTAATCGCTTCAGTTGCAATGTCTTCGGCTGAAGCTCACGAAGCTTGCGTGAATGGCGGATTTTATGTCCAAGGCGGATTTGGTCTTTCAACAACAAGTATGAAATACAAAAACGACCTTAAGCCACAAGAACATGTATTGGTTAAAGAAGAAGTAGATAAGATGATGGTTGATGCTATTGCTTTTAATGGCAACCCAGATGGCCGAAGTCTATCAGTCTATAAAGCGATAGAAATTAACGAACTTTTGTATAGGCAATACGTTGATAAGACTAGTTTAAGCAAGCGCAAAAATTTGTTTCAGTTTGAACTTGGATTTGGAGCTGATAAAAGGCTAGGCGATGTAATGTTAGGTATTACCTGTAATTTTGGCAAGAATTTCGGAAATATCAAGAAGAAAGAAAAGGGAATAGCGTTGAGCGAGTACTATGCCGGTTACCTCCCAGAGCATGCGCCTAATGATAACGCGGCTTTTGGAGGTGCGCCTGTATTAGCGAGAAATCAAATTCGAGACGGCAAAGCTCCGTATTCAAACACCAGACTTGACTTCGGAGCTGGAGAAGCATGTGTTCTTACAAGCGACGTAGATGCCCTCAAACTCTACCAACGAGACCTAGAGCTGGAGTTCAAATGTAAGAATAAGTACTATATCAGCATCATGCCTAGATTTGGTATATTGGTAAATCCTAGAACGGAGCTATATGTCACAGCTGGTGTTAAGATCAAGAGCGATAAATACACTGTTACTATGGTAGCTGATAAAAAGAGTGCAAAGAAAACTGTGACGAAATGTATACCAGCCGTTGGCTTAGGATTACAGTATAACTTCCAAAACGGAGTGTTCGTAAATCTGTCGTACATTTTCAACTTCAAGGCAAAAAAGACCTTCAAATTCAAAGCAAATAATAAGCTTGATATGGACACGACTGTAAAGCATACTTTGCAGAATTCCAGCAAAGATGTCAAATTTGGAATTGGTTACCGATTCTAAGCAATATCATGGACTTTCCATATGTTGGAAAGTCCTTTTCATTTTCAAAACGCGGGATGAGCACCCCCCTCGCCTTTAGGCGAACACTTTATTGCGAGGTATGACATACCGAAGAAATTCACATAGTATTCTGTACAAAGTATAGGTACAGAGTGTTGTGCTGTAATGATACAAATAGATGCTCTACCGGCTAGAAGCACGATAATCGGATCAAAAGAGTAAACTCTCAGAATTCGGATATTTTGAATGAATCCTTTTTATGATGTCCTTCTTGTCCCTCTATATATTTTCGCACTTCCTTTATGCTTATTTGTTTTATTCTTATTTGTCCGGATGTTGCAACGAAGTATCCTTGAGCCCATAAACGCTATTCCAGGAACTCACCTAGTAGCTTCAGGCTTTTATATATTGCCAGATTTTCGATACCGATAGCTGTTCTTCCTCTAGGTTTGGTACCGCGGTACTTTTAGAATTTTTCAAAAACAACGCTCGCAAATCCAGCATGAGGGTTTATCAGAGGTGCCAAAATCAGCATATGAAATGGACTCACATTTCCACTGATTATATCGACGTAATTGGCGGGGCAGATTTCCCATATCATTACCGTACAACACTCTGTATCTATACTTTGTGTAGAATACTATGTAAACTTCTTCTGTGCCATACCTCTCATTATACTGAAGTGTTCGCCTAAAGGCGAGGGTTTTCACCCATCCCGCAGAATGAAAATAAATTTGCTCAACTAATTACATCGATATAATCGGTGGAAATGTGAGCCCAGATCATGCACATATGCTGATTTCAACTTCTTTTATCAATAACTCATGCTGGATTTGTGACTGTTATTCCTGAAAATTTATAAAAATATCTCAGGGTAAAATCTGGATGAAGAACAGCTAGCAGTCTCTAAAATCGTGCACCATATAAAAGCCCGAAATTACAAGGTGAGTTCCCCAAATAGCATCTGGACAAATAAGCATAAAAGAAGAACATCATAAAAAGGATACATTCAAAATATACGAATTCTGAGTGTTTACTCTTTTAATCCATTTGCAAAACGCGATACAGAACCACCAGCTTCTATCCGGTAGGTTATTTATTTTCGCAACAACGTCTGGTGGGCTTATCTTGTCACACATAAGAATAAGTCATAGCGTAACGTGATCGGTGATTTATGTGACTTCAGGATAGCTGAAATTTTTGATTGCGTTGCTGTGTTTATAGGTATGGTTGCTCCGATATTCCTGAAGTGCCGACAGGCTTCAATGGCATTCGGATATGTCTTAGCTATCATCAGTTGTTTTGCAGTAACAATTTCAGCACTGCTACGAATAATATGCAAGACTTCGTTTTGTGTATACAAATTCATACGTGGTATATCAACATCCTTGAATATATCCATGTAGTCTGCAAAACTGCTCTTTAGTGGCACAGAGAATGCAAAATATTTTGCATGTGCTAAGATTTTTTCTAAAAATAATTCGAAATTTTTGAACCATTGGACGGATAAATTAGCAATAGCTAGGTCAAAATGCAGAGAGGCAAAATCGAAAATTTCCGCATCTGTATTGATAATAGTGGCATCCGGAACTTTGGTTTTTGCTATCTGCAGCATTTTAGAAGAGCTATCGATCAATGTCACTTCGGCACTAGGAAATCTCTTTTTAACTTCTACTGTTGCAAAACCGGTGCCTGCACCTATATCAACGAATGATGCAAAGTTGTCATTAGGTAACATCTCCACTAATTCTTTTGCAGAATGTTTTTGGGCAAATGCATGCTCGTCATAGTTCAATGCTGCAATAGCTGTATCAAATGGCATGCCCTATCCTTTTTTCTGAGCACGATGTGGTATGTTCCAATAGCTGATGACATGCTCCCAGCCCGGCATCATTTATTTCTTTTGTATATATCAGCATTAGAGCAGCCCCATCATGGGGGATTACAATTAATTCCTCCGATACAACTCGGTTAAAGCAAGAATTTTGTCCAGGAAATTTTGTTGTGTATTTTTCTAACTCCCATCTCAGCCCCCTTGTAGAAACTACACATTCCGGTATTCCAATAATTGAAATTTTTGTTCCCAGCGGAAATTTATATTTACTCTCTTCTTGAACTTTATAGCCTATCACTCCATCGGTGATAAAGATGTTTCCATCTGTTTGCATGAAGATATTTATATTGTTCATCTCATGATCTATATATCCACCAGTTATGCCGCATATAATTGTTGGAAACCAATCGTTATCCTTCATATATTTTAATGCTTTTTGAAAATCAGAAGAACTTTGATCTTCTATTCTTTCGTGCTTATAATTTGCTAAAATTTCCGGGTCTACACTGTCCAAATCTCCGATTACTATATGGGGGGTAACGCCCATTCTATGCAATTTGTTTGTAGCTCCATCAGCAGATATAATCGGCAGCTGCATTTCATCGAAAAATTTTTTTGTTGGAATTGCCCCATCCAACACTAATATTGATTTGTAGTCATTCGGATTTATAAATTGCTTCACTGGCCTTTTCCATATTTTCGCTTTTGATATACTAAAATTACAGAGGTAATTAAAACCAATACATTACTTATTGCAACCATTTTATCTTTGATCAGTATTCCGTATATTAACCAAGCTGAAGCGCAAATTAAACAATTCCAAATCATCACAGATGATAAATCATTTGCCGATTTTGTCCTATATGTCTTATATGCCTGTGGCATCAATCCTATTATAGTCGTTATGAGTGCAACATACCCAAAGAACTCCTTAATTATCTCCAGTATTTCCATTACCTATATCTTTAAGAAAAAAGCTAGATGATGACACCATCTAGCTTTTGTTAGCCTCATTACTTGTCTTCTTTTTTCTTTTCGAGAGCGACGCCTAAGATATCACCTAAGCTAGCTCCACTTTCTGTTGAACCATACTTTTCCAGCGCTTCCTTTTCTCTTTTAATTTCCAATGCCTTTATTGACAGGTTCACTTTTCTAGTTCCTTTTGCAATTCCCAGCACAATGGCTTCTAGTTTTTCACCTACAGCGAAGGTATCTGGTTTGCGCTTTGCTTTATCACTTGAAATATCTGCAGACTTGATAAATCCGTTCAGTCCATTTTCGAGAATAACATCAATACCATTTGATTGTATCTCTTTTACTTCTGCAACGACTATATCTCCTTTTTTTATCTCGCTTGCCACGTTGGCATATGGATCATCTTCCAATTGTTTTATTCCAAGACTAATCCTCTCTTTTACAGGATCAACAGCCAGCACAACCACTTCAATTTTTTGCCCTTTTTCGAACATCTTCGATTTATCTTTATTCGAACCATCATTCCAAGAAACATCGGAGACATGCACCATGCCATCTAGCGCATCTGTTACCCCAACAAACACACCAAATTCAGTTACATTTTTGACAACGCCTTCAAGCTTTGTGCCTACTGGGTGCTTTTCAGCAAAGTCTTTCCATGGATTAGGTTGACATTGCTTCAGTCCTAAAGCAATTTTCCGCTTTTCTGGATTTATTTCGAGTACCATTGCCTCCACTTCTTGTCCAAGCGTCAAAATTTTACTTGGTTGCGTGTTTTTGAACCAGCTCAATTCCGTTATATAAGCCAATCCTTCAATACACTCTTCAAGCGCTATAAATGCACCATAATCAGTGATATTCGAGACTTTACCCTTATACTTCTCGCCAACTTTATACCTCTGTTCGATATTTTCCCAAGGCGAATCTACAAGTTGTTTCATACCAAGCGAAATACGCCCAGTTTCTTTGTTGAATTTTAGAACTTGCACTTTTATATTATCTCCAACACTGACTATATCTGCAGGATTTAATACTCTCTTCCAGGACATATCAGTTACGTGCAACAGTCCGTCAATTCCACCAATATCTACGAAGGCGCCATATTCCATCAAATTTTTGACAACACCATCAAGAACCGCTCCCTCTTGCAACTTTGAAATGACATCATTGCGAACCTCATTTCTTTCGGCCTCTAAAACAGCTCTTCTCGAAACGACGATGTTATTTCTCATTTTATCCATTTTTATAAGCTTGAATGGTTGCGGTATGTTCAAAAGAGGGGTAATATCTTTTACCAAACGGAGATCAACCTGGCTACCTGGCAAAAACGCCATAGTTCCTTTGATATCAACTGCAAAGCCCCCCTTCGTCTTGCCAGTAATAATTCCTTCTACTGAATCACCTGTTTCAAGTTTCTTTTCCAAAGAATGCCAAACTGCCTCCTTTTTTGCCTTTTCAATGCTTAAAATCGGCTCACCACTCTTATCTTCGTATTTGTCAATATAAACATCTAGAGTATCCCCAATAGAAACAGTATCTGTTTCTTTCAAGGCTTTTATGTCATCCAAAAACAATCTACCTTCCGATTTCAATCCGACATCAATAATAGCTTTATCATTTTTAATTCCAACTACAGTTCCAAGAACTACCTTGCCTTCCAGCGATCCCTTGCCTGCGAGGGATTTTTCCAACATTTCAGCAAAACTGATTTTTTCGTTATCTTTCATATTCACCTAAAATTTTGAGCAGAACAATAATTTCTGCGTAAAAAAAGCCAAAACCACTGTAGGCAGTGTAGCATATTTCCCCTTAAGATACCAAATCAAATCGATACCTAGCGAAAAACTACCTCTTATATATAAGAGTGCATCTATCCGGTTTTAGTTGCAATCCTGCCAAGACTTCATATGAAAGCAAACCAGCGTCTTGTGCCATATCTTTAACTCGATAATCTTTCGATAATAACATTGCAATAGCTCCTGGCTGGGTTAATTCATCAGGTATATTGGTCACGTCACAGGTTGTTAAATCCATAGACACATTGCCAATAATGGGTGCTTTGTATACCTTTCCTGCCCCGTAGAAATGAACAAATCCCCTGTTTCCCAGATGTCTTCGCAACCCATCAGCATAACCCATTGATATTACTGCAAGCTTTATATCTTTGTCAGTAGTATATGTTGCACTATATCCAACTGTATTGCCAGCTGGCAGAATATATCTTTGCAATACCTGTGTTTCTATAGTCAAAATATTTTCCGCATGTAGTGACAAATTCTCGTGTATATCATATAAAAACGCCCCGATCCTGACGATATCATATATGTATTCATCTCCAAGAAGAGTTCCATCAGATGCGGCAAGCCCAGCTTTCACTTCAATCTTGGTTCTGATTTTTGCCAGAATACTATCAAATGCCGTCTTTTGCGCTAAATTCATCGGATGTTTTATGTCATCCGAACAGGCTAAATGTGAGATCACATAAGCTATGTGTTCGTGCTCCAGTTGCGGCAATATTGCATCTATTTCCTCCGAACGTAGCCCAAGCCGAGAGAAACCTGTATCAACAAATAGCACAAATTCCAGCTTGTTTTTTTTTATGGCATCAAACTCATCCAACGAATTTATGACCGGAACAATATTTTGCTCCTTAACAATTGGTATATCATTTTTCCGAAATCCCTGAAGATAATATATCTTTGCATCATTCGGCAAAACCTTGCGTATAGTCAGCGCTTCAGCTAAATACGCCGTCCAGAAATCGCGACATCCGGCATCATACAACGCTGACGAAACTTCCTGAGCACCCATTCCATATGCGTTGTTTTTCACTACTGCTGAAGTTACCGTATCTTTTCCGACGAAATCAGATATAGTCCTATAATTTCGCTTTATAGCTCCTAAATCTATTGTCGCTTTTATAAATGCCATGGAAACATCACATAAAGTTTTTTGTTTATTTAATCATATCACGCTATAGAGCATTTCGCGCTCATCATTTGCTTTATTTTCTGGCTCACCTTATCTAAATCACTACAGGTCAAAATCGGGATTAAATTATTTATCTCCTCTATGCTTTTATCCCACCACTTGAACTCAAGTAACAACTCAATTAACTCATCATCAAAGCGCTTTCTTAAAGCTTTTGCTGGATTGCCAATTGCTATAGTGTAAGGGGCGACATTGCTTCCAATAACGCTACTCGCACCTATAATCGCGCCATCTCCAATATGTACTCCAGGCAGAATAGTCGCATTTTGCCCAATCCAGACATCATTTCCAATAATAGTATTACCCTTACACGGCATATCTGATGCCTTCGGAGTATCCATATTCCAGCCATCAAGGGTATAAAACGGAAATGTCGTTATAGCATTCATTTGATGATTTGCATCATTCATGACGAACTCAACTCCAGTTCCGATTTGACAAAACTTTCCGATAACAAGTTTGTCCTTACTCCAAGGATAAAAGTGCGTCACATGAGTTTCAAATTCCGAATCTGCAATGTAGGAGAAATCCCCAACAATAATGTTGGGGTTCTTAATCGTAGGCTTCACATATATCTCTTTCTCATAGCCTGAGATAGGATGTATTACATTTGGATCCGGAATTTTTTTGTCGCTCATATAGATCCATTTGCTTAGGCTAAATACGAAGCCAAATCTAACATTCTGTTCGAGAAGCCGAATTCGTTGTCATACCACGAAACAACACGGCAGAATTTGTCGTTAATGACGGTTGTCCCCGTTGCATCAAATATCGAACTCAGCTTTGAGTGGTTGAAATCAGAAGAGACTAACGGTTCGTCGTTGTATCCCAAAACACCTTTCAATTCACCTTCAGACGCTTGCTTCATAACCTGATTTATTTTCTCTGCATTCGCCGGTTTCGCCAAATTACATTTTAAATCAACCAACGAAACATTCGGAGTTGGCACCCGTATTGCCATACCATCTAGTTTCCCTTTAAGTTGTGGCAATACCAATCCGACTGCACGAGCTGCACCAGTTGTACTTGGAATCATCGAAAGCGTTGCTGCTCGCGCCCTACGTAAATCTTTATGTACCGTATCTATTAGTCTTTGGTCGCCAGTATAGGAATGTATCGTGGTCATAAAGCCACACTCTATGCCGAATTCCTTATCAAGAATATACGCAATCGGCGCCAAGCAATTTGTCGTGCACGAGCCGTTCGAAATCACCAAATCGTTATCCTTGATGCTTTTGTGATTTATGCCATAGACAACCGTTGCATCCGCACCGTCTGATGGAGCTGAAACAATAACTCGTTTCGCTCCAGCCTTGATGTGTTTTTCTGCATCAACTTTTTTGGTAAACCTGCCTGAGCACTCGAAAACAACATCGACACCCAATCCGCGCCAATCTATAGCCTCCGGATTAGCCTCGGAAATCATTCTTATATTGCATCCATTTATCGCAATTCCATCCTCGGTTTCCACGACGTCTTTGCTGAATGCACCGTGCACCGAATCGTGCTTCAGAAGGTGTATATTCGTTCTTTTATCAGACAAATCATTTATGCAGACTATCTCGATGTTGTTATATTTTTCCGCTTCTTCATATGCCCGCAAAACCATACGACCAATGCGTCCAAAACCATTTATTCCTATTTTTAACATTTTGTTCCTCTATTTCTTATATTCTTCCAAAATTCTGGATTTAATAACATCTGCATGCTTTTTTAGACGCACCATAGAATCTTCACTTGAAGTTACAACGACATCAATGTCATTCGTACTACGCAATGTTACATCTATTTTATACAAACAGGTTTCAGTGCTATCAAAAGCTTTCACTCTCGCTTTTTCAGTCGTAATTCTGCCGGTTCTTTTGTCCATAAACTCAATTTGGAAATCTTTTAGTGCAATAATAGCCGAATTCCAAAGCTTATCTTTTGGATTGCTTGAAGAGACCTTCTCTACGGCAAGTTCATTAGTCTGTGTATTGCCTTTTCCGAAATATTTTTTTAAAGAGGCATTTTCGCCTTTTATTAGGGAACCGAAACCGTATCTGGCATTGTCCTTATAATCTTCTGGTGCCTCTGCTTTGAATTCTTGATTGGCACACCCAGACATAAAAATGGTCAAAGATAGCATGCATATCGAAGTCCTGAAATTCATTTTGCTCCACAAAACTTTAATAATCCAACTGCTGGAAATTGTAGCATACATGCCACTTTTCCGATAAAAAAATTAAACATTTGTATAAGTTCATAAGATATGAGACAAAATTTGGCTTGGGATGGTTGAAATGGCTTAAGTGGGGCAAATAGAAGAAAAAGCCTCCAGAATTAAATCGTTGATGATTGATGTAAGAAAGGAGACTTTGGTTTATGCAAATACATGATTATGTGTTGTGGTGCTAAAGATAAGTAGGGTGAATTTTACGAAGCTTTGTGAAAAACAAGTCAAGCAGTAGGGATTACTTTACCGTCACGGAATGTCCAACAAAAGGAAACAGGACATTGTGGGCATTAGTCGAGCTACTTATTAGCGTCGAAAAAAGTGGCTGAAGTGGTTGATTTTCAGGCCTAAACGACCACAAAATGCTAGGCAAAGCAATTTGGTATCAAATAATCAGGTGGATAATATCGGAAAACAAAACTTGTGGGAAAGCTAAGATTTGCGTAATTTTGACAGTGTTGGTAGCATTATGAAAAAGCCTAGTTTTCCAAGTCATAGAAGTGCGTTACGGTGCAAGAAAAAGCGGAGATTTAGCAAGTATACTAAGCTGTTCAAGTTTAGGAAATACGACGAGATGACGATGCTGAAAAACGGCGTAGTAATGTAGCATTTCGCAGGGATTGAGCACTTCAGCAAGCATGTTTACGCAGATGTTTACTGCGAGGCAAATAATACTAACACTACTAATTTTTTATGAAAATTAATCAAAAATGTTCCATATAAAGTTCAGCTCGATGGTGGATCAGAATTCATGAAAGATTTCGAGAATACCTGCAAGGAATTGAGGATTCCTCTGTTTGTTCTGCTCTCTGCAAAACCAACATACAACGGCAAAATCGAGCGAAGTAACCAGGTTTTTCGAGAGGAATTTTACGCTGACCTTACTGAGAACTCCATGTCAGAGCCCGCAGAGAACTCATGAAAGTTTTGCAAAAATATAACTCCTACTGCCTAACCCCATTGGGGTATATATTCTATATAGTTCAAGAGGCTTTTTTGCCTCACATCTGTTTGAACCGAGACTCATATAGATAGATGCAAAAAGAACATATCAAAGGTATTCTGTGTGTTCAAGCTGAGTGAAATATACCTTGGAGAACTGCTGGCTCCTTCAGTTTTTTAGTTCACTAAAGCGAAACAGAAAAATGCTTATTACAAACGTAATAAATTGTTATAGACGCTGTCGTCAAAGTTTCGCAAATTAAGGCTTTATCTTTTACCGACACTTTTATTTATATCTTCAGTCGTTTTCGCTAATAGTACGTTTATATGATTGGCTCTTGACTAGCATCGTTTCAGAATTGCCCACAAAATTGCCGACAAATCTTTACCTTTGCGATTAGTTCTAAACTCACATTCTTTCAAATGCAAGACAAAAGATTTGCTTGTCAAACCATTAAATTTTTCAAGCCTTCTTTTCGCAAAACTACAAAGACATTCAATGGCATTTATATTGGGTCTTTTACCACACGCAAATTCATTCTAACTGTGGTATCGTACCTGTTCAAAATCAATCGTACGCTTTCCATTAAGGAAGTATAAATTGTCGAACCTTCCAGTATCTTGTCTTGAATTACAGGCATTAGGGCCTCTTTTGAACAATTCAGCACGAACGTTTTTACCCTCGTTTTAGCAAGTCAAAAACAGGGGTTTTGCCATCGGCTCCTCGCCCCATTTTTCTACGAATTCTGTGCGCTCCAAAGTAGCTTTCATCTATCTCAAAAACACTAAATTGTTTGCTATGTTCCTCGAAAGAACTAGTTAATACGCACTAATTGTGTTTCAATTTATGGATAAAATTTTGGCCGTCGTGATTGCTATTAAATCGTCACAAAAGCGCTTCATAATTTTTTTACTTTGTAATCGCTAAAATGCCTGTATTTCATACTCTCTCACCATATCTCTTTCAAAGATGCTAGTCAAGAGCCTATGATTTATATTTATACTAATGTATGTCTTTCATTATGCCAATTTTGCTTAATTCTCTGCAACAAAAATATCTAAATTTTTCCACAAATCCATATCAATTGACCCTTATTCGATTTATCTTTTGGCACACTTGTTTCAAGCTCGCCGCATTTGATTAAGAGTCCCCAATTTAATTGTTGGTTCCCATTTTTTGTGCTAATATTAGGTCGTGAGCTTCATAAAAAAATAAACAAAAACCACCGAAAAATATATCCGGTGGGCTTATTCGATAAAATTAAAAAACTATTCTTCCTCTTCTGGCTCTTGGACGACGTTCTGCTCTTGTGCAGTCATAATTCTAACAGAAATGTTGACAGCAACTTCCGGATGCAACACAATTCCTACTTGATATGTTCCTATAGCCTTGATTGGAGAGGCTATTCTCACTTGTCCTTTTGATATCTTGTACCCTTGCTCGGCTAGTCCTTCCACGATATCAGATGGGCGCACAGAGCCAAACAGGAAACCAGAATCGCTTGCCTGTCTGGTCAAAACAAGTGAAACCTGCGAAATTTTCGAAGCAAACTTCTCTGCCTCATTTTTCAGCTTTTGATTATTCGCCTCAATCTCAGTCTTCTTTGCTTTAAAATACTCCAAGTTAGCTTCTGTGGCTCGCAGTGCTTTTTTCTGAGGTAACAAAAAATTCCTCGCAAATCCAAGCTTTACATCAACTACATCGCCAATAATCCCCAGTCTTTCAACTTTCTCTAACAAAATTACCTGCATTTCAAAATCCTAAAAACTCAACAAACAAAACTACGTCGCACTGACACATTTCCTATATGATAGCAACTTCACTAAAAAAGTCCACAGAAATTATATATTTCTGCCCATAAAGACCGGAAGCACAATCGCGTTTGTTATCTTCCTATTCGAAAGACTTAGTCTTAACTGCGTATACCTAGTTTTTTTCAAGACACAAGATATTTTTAATTTTTGGATAATGGACGCAACATTCGAACATATATCCATATAAAAAGCGCTCACATTTAGTGTCTTCACGTCGCATAAATCTTGGAATTTCGGATTATTGTAACTGTGGAACATTCCCTGTATATTAGGTAACTTTGCTGCATCAAAGTTACGTAAGTTCATAAATGTTAAACTGTTGCAACAACGCAAGAGGTAGTTACCTTTGATATATCAGTACTACGGAAATCCTTGCTTTTTATAGAAAAACGTTGTGTTTTTTAAAAACATCAGCGAGCGTTCCTGGTTCAATTTAATTTGAAAACAATTTTTCCGGAATTTAATATCTAAAAACAGGTTGCACATGGTCGAGTCTAGAAAACGCTCACTAGCAATCTCTGTTTGCTTTCCAATCTTTTCTTGGATTATCAGAACTATATTTATCTGGTTTTTATGGAAAATTCACGACATCTTAAATCAAAAAAATTTTTAGGTGAAAGCTGAAGACTTCTTTATCTGTGCCTAACTTAATGTAAATTTATACAATGTTTGAAAAACATAGCGCTTTGTGGTAGTGTAATCCATACTGATATGATGTTAGGTTTGTTATGAAACTAGAGTGGGGAAAAAAGGTAAGTTGTCCATCGTGCGCGTTGCCATTTTATAGTATGCAAAAGACATCTTTGATATGTCCGAATTGCGGAAATAAATTTGAACTTTCGGAATTGACCAATCGGAAAAGGGCAAAAATCGCAATGGATGAGATATCTGATTATGATAAGAATCCAGTTTTCTTGGGATTTGACGAATTTCCTGAGGAAATGGAACAAAATATAAATGAAGAAGATGATGATATTTCTGCTACTGAAGTTATAAAGGATATAAAATCTGTTGATGGAGACAATTGAAAACAAGGTCGTTTTGACGGCTGACAGACCAACTGGGTGCTTGCATCTGGGACACTATGTGGGATCTTTAAGAAATAGGATAAAATTACAAGATAATTACCGTTGCTTTATCATGATTGCCGATGTGCAGGCGTTATCTGATAATTTTGACAATCCTGAGAAAGTACGCGCTAATGTCACTGAAGTCGCTAAGGATTATTTATCAGTTGGGATAAGCCCTGAAAAATGTACATTATTTATTCAATCGCTAATTCCGGAATTGTTTGAGCTCACTGTGTATTTCATGAATTTGATTTCCGTCTCAAGACTTGAAAGAAATCCGACGGTAAAAGCAGAACTACAACAAAAAAGTTTTTCAGATTCCATTCCCGCAGGGTTTTTGGCATATCCAGTCAGTCAAACAGCTGATATTACAGCTTTTAAATCCCAATTAATTCCGGTTGGCGAAGATCAATTGCCATTAATTGAGATTGCGAATGAGATCGTACGTCGTTTCAATCGCATCTATAACACAAATATTCTGCTGGAAGCAGAAGCAATGGTTGGAAAAGTCGGAAGATTAGTGGGAATAGATGGAAGAGCAAAGGCTAGTAAATCGCTCAATAACGCTATTTTTATGTCAGATCCTAGCGACATTTTGAAGCAAAAGATTTATAGTATGTACACCGATCCGAATCATGTAAAAGTATCAGATCCAGGTAAAGTTGAGGGCAATGTCGTTTTCGCCTATCTGGATGCGTTCTACGAAGACAAATCCGAATTAGAAGAACTAAAATCGAAATACCAAAAAGGGGGACTTGGTGATATGGCGCTAAAATCATTGCTAAATGATACGCTTCAGGCCTTGCTTATGCCTATACGCGAGAAACGAGCAGAGATATCAGACAATGCCGTAATTGACATACTGATGGATGGTTCAGCCCGAGCTCGGAAAGTCGCCAAGCAAACTTTGGCAGAGGTAAGGGACGCAATAGGATTATTGAAGTGTGGCACTGATTTTTAAAAGCTCTCCAGTAAAGGTTAAGAAAATTGTGCAACAACAAAAAAAACATCAAAGCCCCTTGATTATCATCTTTGAAAGAGATGTGGTGAGAGAGTGTGAAATGCAAGCGTTTGAGCGATTACAAGGTAAAAAAATTATGAAATGCTTTTGTAACGATAGTATTGCTAAAATTCTGTCCATAAATTGAAACACAATTAATACGTATTAACTAGGCTTTTCAAAGAAAATAGCAAAGAATTTGGTATTTTTGAACACAATATGTTTTGAGCTAGATGAAATATACTTCGGGGGTCGCGCAGAATTCGTAAAAAAAAGGGGGGGGGCATTTCCTGTCCTAATTTTTGCAGTGTCTTTTCGATCTTACAGCACCGACTTTATCGATTTCTCTGTTTCTGTCGCCCTGTTACTCATCATCGTAATCTCTTACTTCGTCTTGTTCGTGCTCAACTTCGAAAATGCTTCAGTTATTCTGCTCATTTTCCTCTCCATTGTCTGTTAACGGAACCCATTCATCCAAAAATTCTTTAGTAGGTATTTGGGCTAGCCCTTCTAATCGTTCAGCTATCCATGTGTCCTGCTTTTTAAGCTCATATATGTTGTTACAATCAATCCATTCCTGATAGTAACGGCCAAAGTCAAAGCTATTATCTTTTGTAAAGAATCTTATAATGCCCCCAAATATACTTCCACCAACATAACCAGTATTTATTTCCAACTTTGTTTTCTTTATGCCTAATCCTAAAATGTATAGCTCCCCATTTATACATTCGATACTTGGGTACTCTAGTACTTTGATTGAGTAATCGCCCTTATCTGCATGATAGAACGGAGAGCTTAGAATTCCTCCATTCTCTTTAAATTCTGAATGTAAATCTGGAGCTAGATTCGAAGGCTTTTGCTCTATTTCATCATACTCCTGTTTATTCGCTCTAAATTTATACAAATATTCATTTAAAGGCAGAGTCATAACATACTTTTGAATATGTTTAACAGCTTTATCCAGCCTTTTGGTGCACTCTTCGCCACAATATTTTCTATAATATTTCTTTATCTCTTCCAATTTATTTTTCAATACGCCCTCTACATCAAATAGCTGTTCAGCATAATCCTCTTCA